>Ga0247803_1000013_pt1 | contig 233591 bp, 177 predicted proteins | sample UWRJL014104B1_FD_180928 | JGI IMG/M metagenome (GOLD analysis project Ga0247803, IMG submission 180928) | Plant litter microbial communities from Arlington Agricultural Research Station in Wisconsin, United States - UWRJ-L014-104B-1 | ecosystem: Environmental > Terrestrial > Plant litter >... | reverse complement strand
CATTCGTTACGCTTAATTGGCTGGAGTGGCTGGAAGGCAAGCCGCGAACCCTTGCTATGGATTCTTCACCTCGGGTACGCCTGGATTATTGTTGCGTTGTTACTGAAATGTGCTGCAGCTTTCGGTTTCGTCGCACCCACAGTGTGGTTACATGCGCTCGGTGTGGGCGGCATGGCCACGCTTATTCTTGGCATAATGACTCGTGTAGCACTCGGTCACACTGGCCGCCCTTTAAAACTTCCAACATTTGGGGTGATAATTTATTTAAGCATTACGCTTGCTGCTGTGGCTCGCGTAGCAACTGCACTTCAACTCGCCAATTACCACTGGGGCTTACTCATCGCCGCTGCAAGTTGGGCAATGGCATTCACATTATTCCTCATCATTTATTGGCCCATTCTTAGCCGACCACGTGTAGATGAAAAATCTGGTTAACCGTTTATATTTTTAACGCCATAAGCGCAGACTTTAGTGATTGAAAATTTTTACCTGTACCTCACAGATCTTAAATCATTAATACTATTGGTCAGCTTTAGAAAAGGATTTGCATAAAACTTCTTTAGCATTATAGCCCCAAGTGACTTTCGCACCATTTTCATGAATTGCAATACTTTCGTTAGGGCCTTTATAAAGTGTTCCTACGCTAGTTAACTGGCTATACATAAAAGACTCTTGTTCGCCCCGCTTCGCTTTTGCAGTAGGAATTTCAGTTGAAAAATATGTTACTGTTATCAGGCTTTTGGGATCATCTGGGCAAGAATAACTAAGTGCGTTACTTGCTTGCGCAAGACCATACTCCGCCTGAATTTCGCTAATGCGCATTTCATAGTTGGTCAACACACAATTGCGTTGATCATCTTCTTTCCAACAATCGTTTCGGCCTTTAATCCAACCTCGTTGTGTTGCCTTAACTGTTGCCAAACCTTTAGAAGTTTTCGCTTCTGCCTCTTTGAAGGTTGTGGATAATTTGCTGTCTAGTTCAGATAGTTTTTCATCGTTACAAATGAGTTGCTCAATAATGGAATTTTTCACCTTCGTACAATCATACGAAGGCGAAGCATACACACTGCCCACCAAAAATACTCCACACAAAAGGAATGCCTGTATAACCATTTTTGACGTGCTCATATTTAATCTCTTGCTTGCGATGAATTACTCAAAATGCTTCCAATACAACTTTTCCACGCATTTTTCCGCTCTCTACCAACTCGTGTGCCAATCGCATATTGGATGCGTTAATTGGCCGCAACACCTCTGATACCGTAGTTCTAATTCGCCCTGCATCAATCTCGCTGGCAACGAAACTGAGCAAGTGATGCTGTTCAATCATGTCGGGTGTTTGGTGCATCGCGCGAGCAAACATAAATTCCCAATGCAAACTGGCTGATTTGGTTTTCATACCAGCCATTGGCATAGGCAAATGCGTGTCATCAATACTGACAATACCACCTTGGGGGCGAATGAGTTCTACCGCAGCATCCCAATGTCGCATATCATTAAAAATCGCAATGTGATCAACGTGTTTTAATCCGAGTGCTCGCACTTGTTCCACCAAAGGCTTTCTGTGATTTACTACATAATCCGCACCAAGCTCTTTTACCCAAGCAATAGTTTCCACTCTGGATGCAGTAGCAATTACCTTAAGACCCGCGCGCTTGGCCAGCTGAATTCCGATAGAACCAACGCCGCCACCCGCGCCAATAATTAAAATAGTTTGGCCCGCATTCAAACCATCACGATCAACACCTAGGCGATCAAAAAAAGCTTCATAAGCCGTGATAGTAGTAAGCGGCAATGCAGCCGCTTCAGCATGAGAAAGACTTGCGGGTTTGTGGCCCACAATTCGCTCGTCCACTAATTGATACTCTGAGTAAGAACCGGCGCGGGTTAAATCACCAGCGTAATACACAGGATCACCCACCTTAAATAAAGTTACGTCTGACCCTACAGCCGTTACCACGCCGCTTGCATCCCAACCAATTACACGGGGAGCAGTCTCAACCTTATCTTTTGGCGCTCGTACTTTAGTGTCAACAGGATTAACTGCTACGGCCTTCACTGAAACAAGTATGTCTCTGCCAGTTGGCGTAGGAACAGGTAAATCCACATCGATAAATGATTGAGGATCATTAACTGGAAGGTATTTAGTAAATGCGACCGCTTTCATAACTATATCTCGAATTAATTGGGTGAACTCAGTGTAATTATTTTTACGGTGCCGTACTGGAATGAAAAATCAATAATTACGCTTCGGGTTTTCCAAACAATAATGAGCGGGGTGGAAAGTGCATTGCAGTTTCACCACGGCTCATCCAAGATGGAAATCAGAGTATTCAATATGGAATTAAATAGCCGTGGCTCAACTTTGCACTGCAAAAAATTAACGATTAATCATCACAAAATACGCGAACTTTTTTCAACGCAATATCAACTTCTTTTTCAGTTCTTGCATGCATCGCCATTTCTTTTGCGGTATGGCATTCAGCGGCGTCTTCATAGGCAGCAGCACGCACATGAGGATGATACAAGGCTTCATGTTCAGGCTCCTCGCAATAAACTGATGACACACGACGAATATTGGAGGATTCCCCTCGTTCAATCGACACGCAATCGCCTTCATCTATCTCCTTGCTTTCAGAAACCAGTTTCACAACTGAACCTGACGTTAATTTAACTTGATACGAATGCGCCTTGCGTTTGCCTTCAGCAATGGCGGTTAAGAGTGCAGCAACGGCCGCGCCTTCAGCTGCATGCTTTGCTTTATCATGATTGCTACTGTGCTTGCCGCTAGTACCCGCACCTATTAAGCCGCCCGCGATAGCGCCCTTACCCATATTGGAATCTACTTTTACTGTTTCTACTTTTTCCACCACGCCATAATCTATCTGGGTAAGATCGCCTTTTTTTGCAGCAAAGCTGACAGTCGAAAGCCCCGCAAGAACCATTCCCAATACTAATTTTGATTGAAGTAAGCCCATATAAATCTCCTTAAGTTAATAAAATAACAACTAGGTTAGAACCTAACAAAACACTAAAAAATCAGTGATTACTTTTTACAGTTACCCTCATGTATGCAGCTGGCTTTATGAGAAGAGCTGCCGTGGTGACATCCACGGTGGTATGCCATTGCAGACTTAGACAGTTATCGATTAAGGATGCACCATCTGGAAATTTAGGCTGAATAGCAATAATTCATCCAACAACTATAGCAACTGAATTATGACGAAAGGTAGGGGTGTGTCAATTTTTTCTTCGGGCTAAAAAATTATTACACCCAAAAGGTGGCTTAAGCTTACGAAGACCAGAAAAAGTGATTCAATAGTAGCGGCACACCTATGAGACTTATGATGCTACTCAAATGCATGGAACATATTTTTAGAATGAGTGCTTCAGTGCGGATCCGTACAGTTAACCGTTAACTGATAGGTATATCTTAAGATTTTAATCTACTCAATCTGGACTATCCTATGCCTCTGACAGCTACTGATCCCATTAAAATCATCTTCGCAATTATCCTTCCACCCCTCGGTGTATTTTTTGAGGTGGGGTTGACCAAACATTTTTGGTTAAATGTTTTACTAACCTTGTTTGGCTTTGTGCCAGGCATAATTCATGCGCTCTATGTGATACTCAAGCATTAGATTGTGACGTGAGAAATAATTCTGACAGGAAAAATATTGTATAAATTATGGAAGCGCCAAACGGAAATAATCGAGCATGATATTTGGGTAGTGTTACAAAAACTGTATCGCCCTTCCTTGGCCGAATTTAATTTAAACATTATGCTGGTACAGCTTCTGTCCTAGCCGGTATTACTTCGCGCAAGCGCGGCACGTCGAAACCATGATCCAAATCTAGCAGCGGCAGCAAAATATCTGCCACGCGTTGCGCTTCACTGATCAAAGGGAATGCCGAAATAATAAAGGCATTGGTTCCCTGCGCTTCATATTCGCGAATGCGGTATGCAACATTTAACGCGCTGCCAATTAGCGTATGTGAACCCAACCAGGTTGGGCCAATGGCTACGTTGGGGTAAACCTCCAAATCTTTCGCGGATGGCAATTTACCTTCACGCAGTGCAGCAATCGCGCGGCGAATTTTTGGGTCTTCACTCTCATGAGTGTCGATAGTTTCCCCAGCTGGTAAAATGTTTTGCACTGACTGACGCACGCGTTCAATGGGCACTTTAGTCAATAACCATTCGGCGTACTCCCACGCTTCTTGCTCTGTTTCGCGCACAATAATTTGGAAGCGCGTGCCGTGTTCCAGCTTGCGTCCAATCTTCGCAGCTTCTGCATCCACACGGCGGAACTTATCACCTAATAACGGTGGTGTGTTAGGGAAGCTGAGGTACACATCCAACAATTCAACTGAATGCGCTACGCCTGCAGGTGAAGTGCCTGCGCCCCATAGTGGAAAGTGTGGCCTTTGGGTTGGTGCATTCCAAACGCCCATTGGGCTGCCAACGGGCGTATCACGCGGCGCAAGTTTCACAAATTTACCGTCATAACCGCTGGTATCGCCCGCATAAACACGCTGGAAGGAATCCCAATATTCGCGGCTGAAATCGTAGCGTTCATCGTGGGGATAATGCACACCCAATGCGGCCAAGCCTTTGTCATTGCCGTTGACCACATTGAACAGCAGGCGGCCATTAGAAAACTTGTCAAAGGTTTGAGCGTATTTCGCCAACACGGCTGGCGAGAGTTCACCCGGATGTTGCGCCACCAAAAATTTCATACGCTTGGTAGTAGCAATTAATGCAGAGGCGACCACCAAACTTTCATTGCTGCTGGTGCCCAACAATGCGCCGTAGTAACCGAGGCGATCAATTGTGGTCGCCAATTGCTGCAAGTGTTCGAAGTCTGTGTTCCAACGACCTTCTGCACTCCAGGGATAAATGCCATCCGGCGCGGTCAGGTACCAGAGTATTTTTACTGCCATTTTTTAACCTTCTTGCTTTTCAGATTGTTGCGCGGGCCAATGATTGAAAAATACTGTTTCTTCCAAGGGTTTGCGTTCGCGCAACAGCAGTTCACGCAAGCGCGCTTTTTCGTGCAGAACATCGGGGTGCGCTCGGTAGCCCAAACCGATAATAGTGTGCGGAACTAATTCTTCTGGCAGTTGTAAACTTGTTTTCAACGCCGCTTTGTCGAAGCCGCCCATTTGATGAGTGGATAGGCCTAACGCCTCTGCTTGAAGCGTTAGTGCAAAAGCTGCTGCACCTGCATCGTAAGCCGCAGACGGTGCAGGCTCGCCGCTTTCTCTAAATGGCCAACTGAATACACCTATGAGCACGGGCGCACGCTTAACCCAAATTTTATTTTGATCGCCAAGTGTTTCAAACGCTTGCTGAAATGCAGCTTCATCCTCATGACGATCCCACACAATAAAACGCCACGTTTGTGAATTACCGCCCGAAGGTGCCCAACGCGCTGCTTCTACTACAGCGACAAGTTTTTCACGCTCTATCGCACGCCCCTCTTGAAATGCACGCGGGCTCCAACGCTCCGCCAACAGCGGGTGAATTGGCTGGCTGGTCACAGCCGTTTTTTCCAGCGGTAATGCGGCTGTTTGTGTATTCGACATGCAATATCTCCATGGTGATTAAAAAATAATAAAATGCTGTTCAACATAAAATTGAAAAGCCATAAAAAATTGGAAAATTATCTCGCAAGAGGATTATTTATTCGCAGCCTCAAAGGCTAATGTATTCTCTAAAGAGACGGTAAAAATTGCTCAAATAAGCACGGAATCCTTCTGTGTTTAGTTGTGCATGGTGTTATGAGCGCAACCAAAGTTTGTCAAAACGCCAGGTTGAAAAATGTGAGCGTTCGGGCTCAATCCCTCCAACATTCGGCGAATAACCATCAAGGAAATTACTGAAGCCCCAAATCAATAAACCACCGCGATCATGCTGGATTTGCTGCGCCTCATGTACCAACGGTTTGCGCAACTCTACATCGGGCTGGCTTTGCGCGGCATAATAAAGTTCAGTAAAACGTGCATCATGAAAATTTGTGCGATTGGCAGATGATGTAGGGCCATCTTGGCTGGTTGCTTGCGCCAGAAAAGGTTGCCCTAAAGAACCTCCTGTACTTATCGGCCAATCATTGCGACGCGGGCCAGCGTAAGTCGCACTATCCACTTTGCGCACATTAATCGTAACGCCCAATGCGCGAGCCTGTTCAGCAAGTACCAACGCTGAGTTGGTGCCCGCAGCATCCGTTGTTAATTCCACTGTAAGGTTTTCGTGCCCCGCTTCGCGTAGTAAGCGTTTAGCAGTATCAATATCTTGTTTACGCTGGGGAATAGTGTTGTTGTACGTTGGGTCATGGGGCGCGTACAAGTCGTTTGCCACTCTGCCCTCGCCCATTAGCACTCGTTCAACTAATTCTTCACGATTGACCAATAAACGAAACGCCTGACGCACGCGAACATCGTTAAAAGGTGGCTTGGCTAAATTCAAATTAAATGAACGCCAGGAATTGCTAACGGACACTTGTAATTTAGCGCGGGGGTTATTATCAAAAAGTGCTTTTTGCTCCGGTGCAATTGCATTGGCAATATCAATTTGCCCGCCGACTAACGCCGCATAACGAGAAACCTGATCTTTAAAATCAATAACCTCTAACTCATCTGGATAGGGTTGATCCTTTTTGTAATAATTTTCAAAGCGCGTAAAAAGCGAGCGCTGGCCGGGTAAAAACTCTTTTAAGCGATAGGGGCCAGCACCCACCGGGTTGGTGATGGGATGATAATCTGCAGGAACAATTCCACCAAAGTTTACCCAGGTATCCGGTAGCGATAAGAAAGAAAGGCCATCTTTAAAATTAATTCGGATTGTTCGTTCATCCAACTTTTCCAATCGGTTGCGATCCACTATGCGAACATAATTGCCGTAGGGTGATGCGAAATCTGGATCTGACAAACGCAAGATGGAAAAAATAACATCATCGGCAGTAATGGTTTTTCCGTTGTGAAACTCCAACCCTGGTTTCAAGCGAATTGTCCACGCCGATGCATTAGCATTTGGCTCTGCAAATTCAGCCAGTGCCAAATCTGGGAACATATTTTCGCTCCACTCCCACAGCTTACTGTAGAGCGCAAACCCACGAATAATGCTGCCAGTGCTCGTTGGTTTATGCACGTCTAACGAGCCCGCTTGGTCCCCATCAATCACACCAAAACGTAAGCGACCACCGCGCCGTGGCAGAGTTGAACTTAAATCAATAGTCCCCGGTGTCGCTTCTTTGCTATCACAACCCGAAAGTAAACCACCGCCGATAGAGGTAATGCCCAAGGCAGCCGTACCGAGTAAAAATCCTCTGCGAGATAATTCGCTAAACATGATTTACCCCCAACCTTAAGATGCGATTGAAACTGGTGCAGGTACCGGTTTTTTCAAACGTGTTCTATTTAAAATGGGCACCTCAAATCCGTGATCGAGATCAAGCAATGGAAAGAGCAAATCCGCAACGCGATGCGCCTCTTCAATGAGTGGCCAACCGGAAAGAATAAACGCGCTGGTTCCTTGTGCTTCAAATTCACGAATGCGCGCCGCAACATTTTCAGCACTACCGACAATGGTTGTACCCGAAAGTGGCCCTAACACATTAAAGCCATGCAGCGCGGGGCCAGTCCAAATATTGGGGTAAATTTCAAAATCTTTGGCGCGGGGCAAGCTTCCTGCACGAATAGTTTCAAGATTTTTTTGAACTTGCGGATCAGGGCTTACATAGGTCTCAAAGGTTTCGCCCGGTGGCAACTGGCGCTTAATGGATTGAATGGCATATTCAACCGAGGTGTTATCAACCAGCCATTGCGCGTATTCCCAAGCCTCTTCTTCCGTTTCACGCACAATAATTTGTAGGCGTGTACCAAAGGTTAAAGTTCGGCCAATTTTTGCAGCTTCTGCAGCAACCCTGCGAAATTTTTCACCCAGCTTTGGCGGTGTGTTGGCAAAGCTCAAATACACATCCAACAATTCAACCGAATGCGCAATACCCGGTTCAGATGTTCCAGCACCCCAAAGTTCTACACCGTTTTTTTGCACCGGTTGCAACCCACCACCACCTGCAACACCACGGCGTGAGCCCGCTGCGAAATTAGGGCGCGGAGCAAGTTTTACATATTTTCCGTCGTAACCTTTTTCTTGCCCGAGATAGGATTCTTTAAACGCTTGCCAATATTCCTTACTAAAATCGTAACGTTCATCGTGCCCGTAATTCACGCCGAATGCTTGCGAGGTTGCATCATTACCGTTAACGGCATTCAGTAGTAAACGACCACCAGAAAAATTATCAAAGGTCAGGGCTATTTGTGCCAGCTTGGCTGGCGAGAGCAACCCAGGGTGAATAGCCGCCAGAAACTTCATGCGTTTGGTAACCGCAAAAGTAGCGGCCGCAACTGTCAGTACCTCATTACCGCCAAACCCGGTGGCGAGCAATGCGCCGTAGTAACCTAACTTATCAATGCTGGTAGCCAATTGCTGTAAGTGATCAAAACCTGTTTCCCAGCGGCCTTCTGGCTCCCATGGCACAGTGCCATCGGGAGCGGTGAGATACCATAATATTTTAACAGCCATGATTTTCTCCGTGATTTTTCCATACCCATTTTTTCAATACCTTTATTTTTTCAATATAAAGGCAGATAAGGATTGCTAATGTAACCAACCGTAATAGCGATTGAGCAATCGTTATGCCATCTGTTTCTTATGCTTTTTTTGAGGAACATAAAAACAAAAGCATCTATACGATTCTTCGTTGGCTGCTTAATTAGTTATTTAACTAGCCCCTAATCCGCTCACCTCAATAACAGAAAACAAATAAAAAATGTGTATTGCAATAGTTGTTGATCAAATATCAACAAATTCAATTTTGCAGCACGTCACAACTGGTGAATTTCAAACACTGCTGAAAATTCTACAAAAAGTAGTATTACTGCTTTTCGATATTTTCCAACCAGCACCCATGTTGCATTCAAAGCACTAATGCTCATTAGCAAACAATCTAAAAGGTTGGTGCAACGAAAAATCACCTACCGCAACAATTTTGTATATGGCTTCGGGTTAAAAAACTTTCAATTGAATGTTTTTTAACTTTTTACTTAATTTTTCATAAAACAGAAAGATTGGAATATTTCCTGCTTACACCTTAAAACTTATGATTTTGGATTTACCGCCAAAAGAGAATTGCCCGTCAGAGAAAACAGAAAGACAAAGAGTTGAGTGTGAGTTATGAGTAATGTAGCTACCGATAAGATGACTGATGCAGCGGACGATGCTTTTGCCCGCGGTCAACCGTCCACCTATCAATTACCATCATGGTTGCCATGGTTATTGGGGAGACTGGCTTCCGGGTTAGGCGTGGTGATTGTTATTTCATTCATTGTATTTGGCGCAACCCAAGCACTCCCCTCTGACCCTGCACGAATTATTTTGGGCCCTGAAGCATCTGAACAAGCGATTAATGTTCTGCGTCAGCAATTGGGGTTAGATCAACCTATTTATACGCAATATGTCGCGTGGTTGGGTGAAATAACGTCTGGCAATCTTGGGCGCTCTATCGATTCTAATGTGGATGTTTCGTCCATTATTCATGCGCGTTTTGCAAACTCACTCGCACTGACATTAACGGTTTCACTCTTTGCGATTCCCTTGGCGATTGTGAGCGGCATTTTTCTCGCGTTACGCCGCGATAGCAAAGTAGATCAATTGGCCATTTCAACCATTGTGTTATTTAAAGCGGTGCCCGGTTTTGTCTTGGCTATTTTATTGGTCATGCTATTTTCAACATCCGTTTTTCAAGTATTGCCTGCAGCTTCGCTGTTGGACCCAAGTAAACCGGCACTGGCGCAGTTTACGTATTTAATTTTACCAACCCTAACACTGGCACTTTCGGTTGTTCCTTATTTATTACGCCTTGTGCGTGCATCCATGATTGAAGCAATGGAATCTGATTACGTGATTGCAGCGCGCTTGCGCGGTGTGCCTGAGCACAACGTTATTTGGCGTCACGCATTACCTAATGCATTGATCCCTGCCATTCAAGGCATAGCCATGACATTTCGCTTTCTGTTCAGCGGCGTTGTATTGGTTGAAGTGGTCTTCAGTTACCCCGGTATTGGTAACACACTCAATGCGGCAATTGAAATGCGCGACTTGCCCATGATTCAAGCCATCGTATTAGCCATTACTTTAGGTGTGGTGCTGATTAATCTCGCAGCCGATTTAATTACCTTATTACTTACGCCTAGATTGCGCACCGCAAGCAAACGCAAATTAAAAAAGAAACGCGCCGAAAAGCGATTTAACAAAGCTTCAAGGAGCGCAGCATGAGTAGTGGTTTTAAAGCGAAATCTGTAAGTGAGCAATTTGCAACGGCGTGGCGCAGTAAACAGGTTCGGCTCGGATTTACCATGACCCTGGTAGCACTGGTGGTTGCGCTCTTAGGACCCTACTTCGCACCGCATGCGCCAACCGATTTGGTAGGTACTGCCTATGGCAAGCCTAATGGCGATGCATGGCTAGGTTATGACTTGTTAGGGCGCGATGTCTTATCGCGCATTTTAGCCGGTGGCCAATCTGTGGTGTGGATGTCTATTTCCGCATCGCTGATTGCAATTGTCATTGGTTCAGCACTCGGCGTGGCTGCTGCGTATTTACGGCGCAAAACCGATCAATTTATTCTCTGGGTAACCGATGTTTTTATCGCCTTCCCTGATTTAATTCTCGTGTTACTTATTGTTTCCCTGCTTGGCCGCGAGCACTGGTTGATTGTATTAACTGTCGCCATTGCGTTTGTGCCCGGTGTAATTCGGCTATCGCGCAGTATTGCGTTGGGCGTAGTAACCCAGGAGTTTATTGAGGCCGCTGAAATGATGGGCTATTCGCGCACGCAGATTTTATTTAAAGAAATTATTCCCAATATTCTCACACCGTTACTTGTGCATTTAGGAATTATGTTGACCTGGGCGGTGGGTATGCTCTCTGGCCTTGCGTTTCTAGGTTATGGCGTAGCACCGCCAACTGCCGACTGGGGGTTGATGATTAATGAAAATCGCGCGGGTCTACTTATTCAGCCAATTGCTGTGTTTGCGCCCGTTGTATTGATTGCCATTTTTTCATTGGGCACTAATTTATTGGCCGAAGGCGTGGGCCGTGTTACAGCGCGAATTGAGGAGCGATAAGGTGTCAGTCAGCGGAACCCTAACAAAAATACAATCAGTACAAGACGATCTTGCTGTGCTGAATAATTCACGCATACTCGTTAGCGATAGATCAGTTGAGCATGCGCAGCCAATAACTCAACCAACACGATTTGATGCACACAAAAAATCGCTCTTGACCGTAGAAAATTTGCGCATAGAACTGGAGAAAGGAATAGATGTTGTTTCAGATATTTCTTTCAAACTTGCACAGGGAGAAATTCTTGGGCTGGTGGGAGAATCTGGTTCAGGGAAAAGCACCATCGCATCTGCATTGCTGAGCCACGCACGCGCAGGCGCAAAAATTGTCGGCGGAAAAATCACCGTTGAAGGCATTGATATTTTATCGTTAAAAGAAGATGGCTTACGCAAAATTCGCGGTCGCTTAGTCGCGCATGTTTCGCAAGACCCTGCTACTTCACTTAACCCACTTTTGCGCGTATCCACACATTTACACGAATTGGTTAGCGCACATGAACCTTCACTGTCAAAAGCACAAAGAGAAGAGCGAATTCTAAGTGTGTTTGAAGATGTTGGGCTGCCCACACGCAAAGAATTTATCGAACGCTTCCCGCACCAATTATCTGGCGGCCAACAACAACGTGTGCAACTGGCATTGGCATTTATATTGCGCCCACGTTTAATTGTGTTGGATGAACCCACAACAGCATTAGATGTAACCACTCAATCCTTAGTGTTAAAAACCATTCGCAACTTATGCCAACGTTACGGTGTTGCAGCAGTGTATGTTTCTCACGATTTAGCCGTTGTGCAAGAATTGGTAGATCATATTGTTGTGCTCTATGCCGGCAGAGTGGTTGAGTCTGCACCTTTAGCACAAGTGTTCGCGCAGCCAATACACCCTTACACGCAAGGTTTATTAGCGGCGATTCCCGATATTGCTCAGCGTCGGTTATTGCAACCTATTCCTGGGCAAGCACCCTCTCCCGGCACGCGGCCAGAAGGTTGTTCTTTTGCAGAACGCTGCCCTTTACGCAGCGAGCAGTGCCAACAAACACCTGCGTTACATCTAGTGAGCGATCAACATCACAGCGCCTGCTGGAATATTCAGCGAGGGCCTGCGTTTATATCGCGCGAAGCTGAAACGCAACGTGTTGTTCAACGCGGTGAAGCCCTGCTGGAAGTATCTAACCTGAATGCGTATTACGGCAAACATCAAGTTGTGTTTGATGCATCTTTTGCATTGAAAAAAGGCGAGTGTCTTGCACTGGTCGGTGAATCCGGTTCGGGTAAAACTACTATTGCGCGCGCTTTGGCGGGTGTTGGTGAACACTCAACCGGCCAGATCTTTTTCCAACAAAAAGAATTGGAGTTTGTAGCTCGCGCGCGTGCGCCTGAGCTGCGTCACCAAATACAATACATTTTCCAAAATCCTTATCGCGCATTAAATCCACGTCATAAAGTGGGCAATATTTTAGTGGATGCGCTACAGCACTTTTTTAAATTAAGTTATAAAGAAGCTGAGCGGCGCGCCAAAGACACCTTGCAAAAAGTATCGCTCCAAAGCGACCTTTTCCATGCCTACCCGCGTGAGCTATCCGGTGGGGAACGTCAGCGTGTTGCAATTGCGCGCGCACTTGTGTGCGAACCGCAATTGCTGATATGCGATGAAATCACTTCTGCGTTGGATGTATCAGTACAGGCCAATATTTTAAGTTTGTTGCGCGACCTGCAAGCGGATGGTTTATCCATGTTGTTTGTAACCCACGATCTTGGTGTAGTGCGCGCTGTGGCGGATAGTGTTGTGGTTTTGCATCGCGGAAAAATTGTAGAGCAAGGGCAAGTTGATGATTTACTCGATCACCCACGTGATGATTACACGCGTAAATTAGTGTCTCACTCGCCTTCTCGATTTAAACATTTACTGCCCGAAGCCTAAGTTGGAACATACAACCAAGTATTGGAATAGAAACCTAAGCATTGGAATAATAGTCATATGACAAGCATTAACGATCGTGCGCTTGATCAAGTATTTCGCTCTGCAAGAAGCATTCAGAAATTTTTACCGAAAGAAGTGACAAACGAAACCATTGCGGCACTTTATGATTTGGTAAAGCTTGGGCCAACCGGATTCAATTCACAGCCTGCGCGCTTTTTATTTTTGCGCACTAAAGAAGCCAAAGAGCGACTGTCCCCAGCACTGTCGTCAGGAAACCGCGATAAAACCTTAGCCGCGCCACTCAATGTGATTATTGCTTGGGACTCGCGCTTTTACGATGAATTGCCAACGCAATTTCCCGCCTACGATGCAAAAGCATTATTTGAAAGTAATACCGGGTTAATTGAACCCACCGCAAAAACCAACGCAAGTTTACAAGCGGGCTATTTATTTCTTGCGGCTCGCGCATTGGGACTGGATGTAGGCCCCATGTCAGGTTTTTCAACTGAAAAAGTAGATGCAGAGTTCTTTCCTAACTCCACGTGGAGAAGTTTACTGTTGGCCAATATTGGTTACGGTGATCGCAGTACCTTAGCCCCCAGAGGCCCACGCCTGAGCTATGCAAATACCGTAAGCGTTTTATAGTCACTGGCAGTCGCCAGTATTTAATTAACGTATAAAGGAAGTATGAAAATGTCAGTTACACCTATCAGCTCACCCAAATTAGATACTCTGTGGTTCACTCGCTGTGCTGGCAATGGCCGCGGTGGTGTGCCTACTGCAACAGGTATTGCCTCACAGTTAGGTTGGTTAGCCGAGGAATTCAGCGGCATTCGCGTGCGCGCATTACAAGATGATGACGCCGATGAATTCAGACACAACCATTATGATCACGAATTGCCAAACTTAATTCGCGAAGGTGGAAATCTGTTTGCAATTCCCGCTAAAGCGCAAGGTGCAAAAACCCGCTTGATCGGTTTAACCTGGATTGAAGAAGGCCAATTTATTTTGGTTCGCCCGGATTCCGATATCAAAACACCTCTGGATCTAAAAGGTAAACGCTTATCGCTACCCGCTTTTAATCCAAAAGATATTACGGAAAACAAACGTGGCCGCAGTATTTCACGCTACATGAGTTTGCAAGGCTACAAAGGCGCATTGAATTCTGTAGGCCTATCTTTAGATGACATTCGATTAGTAGAAACTGGCGGCGAAGGCACCGGCGGTAATGATGAACGCAGCGGATTTTTTGTAGGTGCGCAAGCATTACTCAATGGCGAACTGGATGGTCTTTATGTAAAAGGCGGCTCCGCTGTCGATAAAGCGCGTGAATTAGGTTTAGTCGTGGGAATCGATTTAGATCAACTCTCTGAGCGTCGTTTCCGCGTTAACAACGGCACACCGCGCCCCATTACCGTACATGAAGATTTGCTTGAAAATCATTTTGATGTGGTTGTACGTTTCCTCGCGCAAACACTGCGTGCGGCTGAGTGGGCAAAAACGAATCTCGATGGCGTGTACGATGCTTTGCAAAAAGAAACTGGCGCATCTCGCGAAGGGTTAGAGGGTGCTTATCGCAATGGTTTTCACTTATCACTCGCGCCAGATCTCTCTGCTGAGCGCGTCGATCTATTCCGTCAACAAAAAGACTTCCTGTTGACCTACGGCGTGTTGGATCGCGATTTTGATTACGATGCCTGGATCGATTATCGCCCACTTGAAGCTGCACAAAAACTGGTTGCGGAATGGGAAGTAGAAGCTGCCGCTGAGAAAAAAGTGGCTAATCGTTAATTGCTTTACCTGATGGTGAAAAAATGGCCGATTCTGCGGCCATTTTTTTATCTAAAGCGTATTAAGAGCATTAGAAGTGAAGCAAATATCTTAACGAGACCAAAATCTAACTAAAGAATTGCGCCCAACTGATCCGGCACTAATGCAGCAGCGCGCTTGCGCGCAGAAGCTGCACTGTATTCATCCGGCGGTACGCCGTTCAAGTAGTAGTTACCTATATGGTGTAAGCGCCAGCGAATAGGATCATGCGTTGTATGTACGCGAGCATCACCAAAGAAACGATTGAGATTGAATTTGTTGTATGACGAACTCGCACCTAACAACGAAAAAATATCGCTACCGATAAACACCGATGCCTGATCGGATTTTGCGCGCGCGGTGGCCACGGCTAAAATCAATTCATCTTGCAAGTGATGGTTATCTTCAGTGTTGCGATATTCATCAAACAATTCTGCTGCATCGCGCAATACCGATTCTGTTGTGCGCACTGCAATGGCGTAATCGCCAATCGCTTTAATAATCATCGGTTCCTGCACGGCACGTTCAACATCTGCGTCCACCCAAACGTGGGAATTATTATTCAGATATTCAATGGCTGCTTCCAATGCGCCGCGTGCAATACCGGTATCAATTGCAGCGTGCAAAATTTGCGGCCAGGTTAAACCGGTACGCACTGGTGGTGTAGGTTCCGTTTTGCTATCAACGGCTGGTTCGTTGTTGCGCTGGTTAACAAAACGATCATCCAGTACCACATTGTCAAAACGCACACCGCCACTAACAGAATGTTGCTGGCCAAATGCATCCCAATCGTCATCCAGAAAAACACCGGGCGTGTTTCGGTTAACTAAAAAACCTATATCGCCTTCCGCTGTTTTTGCGCCCGCCGAGAACCATTCAGCAAGATGCGAGCCGGTGGTATAAAACTTATGCCCATTTACCACCCATTTGCCTTCGCTATTACGTTGCGCTGTGGTTTTATGATCAAACTTGGTTTTACCGCCCGTTTCTGCACCGGCGTGGCCAAAACGTTTCCCATTAAAAATATCATTAAGCAATAACTGCCGCGCTGCGTTATCCGGTCTGGTAAAAACACTGCGGATCATCACGTGATGAATTTGCAAAATTTGCCCCACACCACCATCTGCGGTGGAAATAATTCGCACTGTTTCAACAATAGTGGCAATAGATGCACCCAAGCCACCCAGCGCTTTCGGTATGCCAATTGCGGTAATGCCCGATTGCGACAGAATCTCTGCCTGACGCCAGGGAATTTCTTTTTGCAGGTTGTGATCTTTTGCCAGCTCAGCAATTTCTTTTGCCGCGGCATAGGCAGCTACAATGGCATCGGCTTCGCTGGTAATTTTCTGCAAAGGTTGGGTAATCAATGTGGGTGGTTTTTCCCATTGAATATTATTTGCATTCGTCGTTGTCATAAAAATTCCTTACACACTCTGATGGGTTGCACCGGTTGCGGCTGCCAGTTCTTCGCGACGCAAACGTGCGGCGCGGCCATATTCATCGGGCGGAACACCGTTAAGGTAGTAATTGCCCACATGGTAAATTCGCCATCTAACAGGATCGTGCGTAGTGTGTACACGCGCATCGGCCCAGTAGCGTTGCAAATTCCATTTTGCCAACGTTGAATTTGCGCCTGTGAGCGAAAATAAGTCGCGCCCAATATATAAAGACGCTTCATCGGACTGCGCACGTACCGTAGCCACCGCCAAAATTAATTCATTTTGCAAAGCTTCGTTTTCCGGGTCTTGTTTATGCTGGTCAAATAATTTGGCGGCGTATTTCAAAACCGATTCTGCACTGCGCACAGCAACGGCATATTCACCAATACGTTTGATGGTGTGATGTTCGTGGGTTGCTTTTTCTACATCTGCATCCACCCATACGCGCGCGTTGTTGCGTAAATAATGGGTCGCGGCTTCAAGCGCACCACGCGCAATTCCTGTGTCTATTGCGGCGTGTAAAATTTGCGGCCAGGTTAAGCCAGTACGCCCCGGCAGGCCGCCAACAGATCCACCCACCTTAGGTGCAAAGCGTTCATCAATTTCTACATTTTCAAAACGAATGCTGCCGCTTACTGAATGCTGCTGCCCGAATGCATCCCAATCGTCTTCCAAAAATAATCCGGGCGTATTGCGATTGAGCAACACGCCAACCGGGCCTTCATCGCTGGTAGCAGAAATAGAAATCCATTCTGCGAGTAAACAACCAGTCGCAAACACTTTACGGCCATTCAAAATAAGTTTGCCTTCAGCATTGCGCTCAACTCGCGTTAAGCCGCCCTTCCCTTTGCCCTTGCCTTCTGCCAGTGCATTTCCAAAACGTTTACCGGCGAGAATATCGGCGATAAGGCGCGTACGGAATTCATCGTCAATGCGATTGAATACGCCGCGAATCATGACATTATGAATTTGCAGAATTTGCCCTACACCGCCATCGGCAGTAGAAATAATGCGCACAACATCAACAACGGTTGCGATTGATGCACCCAAACCACCAAACTCTTTGGGAACATAAATAGCCGTAAGGCCGTACTCGGAAAGTATGTCGGCTTGACGCTGGGGAACCTTGTCATTGAGGTTGGCAATTTTTGCGAGCTCTCGAATTTCTGCCGCTGCTTCATGCGCTGCCGTTATTGCCTCAGCTTCGCTTGCCAGCCGCCGCACAGTAATTGCGTTACTAATTACTGCAAATTTTTTCTGTAGGCTAGTGCTCATAAAAATTACTCACTGAATTAATCTTGTCATGCTAAAAATAAAAAACGGGCGATAGTAATATCGCCCGTTTTTATTGTTCACCCCACTACCACTTATAACTCACAGTTGCTGAGTAGAATCCACCTACGGCACTCACAGGGCCATTGTTCACATAGCTGTAGCTTTGGAACGGCCATAGCGCTGTACTACCGGCGGGAAGCAACGGCGGTTTTTCATCCAATAAATTATTGGCGTTCAAACGCAAATTGAAATTGGGTGAGAAGTCGTAACCTAATTGCAAGTCAGTAACCCACACATCACCTACGCTAAAAATAACGGGCGTGGCTGAACCTGCAACTGTAGTTGAGCGTTTAATTTCACCGTAACGAGTTGCCGTTAAACCTGCAGACCAATTCGCAAGATTCCAATTCAAACCCACAACACCTTTAAAGCGCGGCGCAAGATACAAAAGATTAACTTGCGATGCTGCGCTGTAGAGTGGGATATTAAATTTGGAAAGTACATCTGGCGTAGGTGCAATTCGCTCCAGTTTGGTATCGTTGTAGTTCGCGGCTAAAGTCCAACGGAACGCGCCGGTATCACCCGCATCAATAAGGCCATCAAGCGTAATATCCACGCCCTCTGTTTTGGTATCGCCCGCATTAATGAGATAAGCAATACCATCATTCGGGCCAAAACGTGGGGATGCTGCCTTCACCAAAGCACCTGAACCCGGGTGTGTTGATTCCCTGAAGGTGCTCAATTGTGAAATGCGACCTTCAACAGAAATTTGATATAAATCGATAGCAAGATTTACATCTTTAAACGGTTTGGCCACTATCCCCAAGGTATAACTCACCGACTCTTCAGGGCGCAGCGATTTAGCACCCAGCGCTTTTGCTTCAGGCGAATTTACAGGCAAGGTGTGATTGGTAAACTCAACCGTTACGCCGGTTGTTTTAAATGTTTGCGCTGCGAGTGCAGGTGCCTGAAAACCGGTACTGGCCGTAGCACGCACAGCAAACTGTGGAATAAAATCGTAACGCGTAGAAATACGACCCGTACCAATATCACCAAAGTCAGAATAATCTTCGTAGCGCGCCGCTAAATCAATTACCCATTCTTCTTTTGGATAAATGGAGGTGCCCGCATAAAACGCAAAACTATTGCGCGAGTCATCTGCCACATCTTCAGGTCTTACACCGGTATCCGCTTGTGACCCTGCATCTGAAATTGAAATGGGCTTGCCGGCATTGGGGCCATCCAAAATAGGTTGGCCACCATGATTCCAAGATTGCTCTTCACCGGCACTGCGGCTATAAGTTTCACGGCGATATTCAGCACCAAACGATAAATCTGTTGTTAAACCGAATAAACCTTTATCCAGGGTGCGGCGCAAATCAACATTGTTTGTCCACGCGGTGTATTCATAAGTACCGAGATAAAAATCGGTTTTACTCGCTAAACCATAACTGGGGCTATTCGAATTAAACTGAAACGTGTCTACCGTATCGCTACCATAAACGCTGCTTAAATCCCAAACCCATCCTGCAAAATCTTCGCCTTTAACACCCAGTTGTAACGAATAATCTTGTTCTTCTACACCCGTGTACGGCGTAAAACCATCTGGATAAAGTGAGCGAATGACTTGATCACGCGATGGAAAACGGAAATGCTGCGCCGAGCGACCTTCGCGATCTGCATAACTTGCAAAACCATAAAGCTCAGCGTTTTCACCAATGGGTAAACCCAAGTCCACCGTTACTGCTTTAAATTGCCCTTCTGAAACACCGCCTGATGCACCAAAAACAATATCATCACGAGCTACACTTGCCTCACGCGGATCAGGTGTGGCACCAGCCGGTAAAAGCGGGCCGGTGGAGCGATTACCCACGGGCACAATGGGATTGCCCGCTGCATTGCGCGGAAAGTAAAACAAAATATTATTAGGTACAGGGCTATCGCGATACGCAGGTTTTTGATCATCAAGCTGCGCGGATAATTGCAAGTGACCGCCATCGCCCAATTCAAAACCAACGCGGCCAATATATTGCTGTACGTCGCCATCACCTTCGTAATGCTCGCCGAAACGCGCCGAAACCTCTCCGCCCTTAGAATCATTTTTAGTGATTATGTTTATAACACCGGCAATTGCATCTGAACCATAAATAGCAGAAGCGCCATCGCGCAATACTTCGATGCGTTCAACTGCGCCAGTAGGAATCAAACCCAAATCAACCGGTGCAGATGCAACAAAACCACCCGCACCTAAACGCGCGGTGGAATGCCGACGCTTACCATTTACTAAAACCAACACATGGCTACTGTTCAAACCGCGTAACTGACCCGCACGCACTACTGAGTTGGTTCCGTAACCGGGCAAACCCGGCACATTAAAGGAAGGCAGTGCTGTATTTAAGGTTTGCAATAGACCGGTTTGGTTTGCTTGTGTAATGCTTTCGTCAGAGAGAACATCAATAGGCGCGGTACTGCTTTTAACAGTGCGATTGCTGCCACGTGAACCTGTTACTGAAACTGTTTTTAAGCGCGTTGCAGGTTTCACTGTTGTGCTGCTCACGGTTGTACTGCTTAGAGGCGCGCTACTTACAGCTGCACTTTTCTTTTGGGTATCACTAGTCACGACAGTACTTTTTTTCTGAGCATCTACATCTGCCTCTTGCGCCGGCTCGGCAGCAAAAGCGGTAACACCCCAAAGCGCTAAGAGTACGCCCTGAGTTATTCTATTAACCTTAAACATGCTTCTTCCTCAATATTTTTTAATTTGAAATTCAATAGTAATGGTTGATAAATTTAAATAGTCACTAAAGTAAATATGATGGAGACGCACAAAAATTATTTTGCTCACTACACTCCAGACCATGACCATATAGCAGCAGTCATGCCAAGCTTATTGTGAAGAATAAATTTAGAGTGCGAAGGCGGTAAAGCTGCGGAAATGCAGGTGTAGCAATGAGTTTATTAAATAAAGAGAGCAGAGAAATATGATAACTGAAGTCAACATTAATCCATTTTTTGTTGATTTAAGCGCAAATAGAATAAAAAATGTTTGCTATGCAACAGAGCAGAAACAGTACTTCGGCGTGAGCGTAATTTACAAAATATTAGAGCAATTTCTATAAATGCCATCCATGGCACTTACTCGCAAGCATAAAACTCTCGCTAGCTTATTGCTTAACGCCATACTTAAGATGATCTAACTCCGCAGGCCAAATGTAATCAGGAACATGTTGCAATTGTGCTTGGTGCTGCTCAGCCACAAACGTGGGAACTTCAAATTCATGATCAAGATCTAACAAAGGTAAAAGAATATCGGCAACACGCTGCGCCTCGGGAATTAATGGCCAACCCGAAATAATAAATGCCTCTGTACCTTGCGCATAAAATTCATGAATACGCTCAGCCACATTTTCCGCACTGCCCACAATCCAGGTTCCCGCCCAAGGATAGAGAATGTCAAAACCGAAAGGGCTTGGGCCCACCCAAACATTTGGGTACACCTCCAAATCGCGAACTTCCGGTAAGCGCCCTGCGCGTAAAGCCTCTAATCGACGATGAACTTTTGGGTCATCACTTTCAATCACCGCATTTAATCCATCTGGCCCTAGCTGACGCCCCGCTAAACGCCGAGCGGTTTCAATAGAGGTTTGATCTAAAATCCATTGTGCATGCGCCCATGCCTCTTCTTCTGTTTCTCGCACAATAATTTGCAAACGCGTACCGAAACGTAATTGCCTGCCATTATCTTTAGCGCGCGCACCAACTCTGCGAAATTTATCGCCTAAACGCGGTGGAGTATCTGCGAAACTTAAATACCAATCCAAAATTTTGGATGAATATTCTACTCCCGGCTCAGAAGTACCTGCACCCCATAAAGGGAATGGATTCTTTGCCGGTGGTATAGGGCCACGGCCAGGCATCTGCGGACGCGGTGCTAAATTAATGTATTCACCTTCGTAACCTGAGTGATCACCTTCATATAATTTCTTGAATGCATCCCAATATTCATAACTAAAGCTGTAACGCTCATCGTGTGGAATATGCATACCAAAGCTGGATAAGCCCACGTCATTGCCATTCACCGCATTAAATAACAGCCGCCCTTGATTAAACTTATCAATGGTCAATGCCATTTGCGCGAGCTTGGTAGGAGAAATTAAACCAGGGTGCAATGCCGTTAAAAATTTCATTCGCTCGGTTAAGGGCGCAAGTGTTGCGGTTAAGGTGATCGACTCATGTTGATCGGTCGCCAGTAAAGCGCCGTAAAACCCAAGTTGATCGATATTTTTTACTTGCGCTTTAAACTGCGCAAAATCATTTGTCCAACTACCATGCGGCTCCCAGGGTACAGAACCATCTGGACCACTCACATACCATAATATTTTAACGCCCATAATCGCCTATCTTTCTTTTGTTGACTGTGTATGTTTCAAAATGCGCAAAGAGAATTGCAAAAACCACACCAGATATAAAACAGCGAAATGGCTGAAATTTTTATTAGCCTTCATTTAATACCAGAGAAGAAAATCCCTAAAGATGTGAAATTTCAACAGCTTTATAAATAAGCTTGATGGGTAACCAACAGCGTGTTTATTTTTGAACAGAGAAAATTTTCTCTATTCCACCAAATCTATCACTCAACATTTCTACTATATAAAGAAGCAAAAAAACATTTCATAAGGGAATCGATGTGGTGAATTGTTTAAAACGCAATCTTACGTATTTAGATTGGTACACAGCTTGCTATTGCTACTGAGAACAATTTTTTAGCGCTGTATTTTGGGAGCAAACATGTCTAACTCATCCATCGAATTTGTCGGCGGGCTTTTCCCCGCCAATCAATTAGCACCTCGCTCTGCCTATAATCGCAAGCTGGATTTAACTTACCTTCGCGATTTAGCTCGCGCACATGAGCACGCAGGTTTTGACCGTGTTCTTATTGCCAATGGTGGTGGCGACCCGCTTTTTCTTGCTGCTTATGCAGCAGCTCACACAGAAAAATTAGGATTTATGCTCGCCCATCGCCCTGGGCTCACAGCCCCTACTATTGCTGCACGTGCATTTGCCACACTCGATCACACCACTGGCGGCCGCATACGCCTGCACGCAATAACCGGCCATGCTGCCGAACCGCAACACGGTGAAGGTGTTATTAATAAAGAAGAGCGCTATGCGCGCGCAGATGAATATTTGGAAATTGTAAAACGTACCTGGACATCAGAAACGCCGTTTGATTTTCACGGGAAATACTTTCAGATCGAAGGCGGTTTCTCGCCCATCAAACCACTGCAACAGCCTTATGTGCCCATTTCATTGGGCGGATCTTCTGACGCTGCATATCATGTTGCAGTACGTCATACAGATCTCTATGCACTCTGGGCAGAGCCCTATAACGATATCGCTGAACGCATTGCTAAATTGCGTGCAGTGGCCGCTGAACACGGTGTGGCAGCGCCTCGTGTCAGTTTATCGGTGCGTTTAATTATTGGCAAAACCGAAGCACAAGCATGGGAGAAAGCTTACGACATTGCAGAAACCCTACGAAAAAATACTAATCCTAATCCAGCCGCAGCGGCTCTGGGTCAAAGCGGAGGTGCACAGCGTCAACTAGCCATTGCAGAGCGCGGTGAACGTCATGACAAAGCACTTTTCTTTGGAACATCTACCGCTATTGGTGGCGGAACGGATTCAACATCACTGGTGGGAACCCCGGAAACCATTATTGAATCGCTCCTTAATTATTATGATTTAGGCGTTACCACGTTCTTGAGCCGAGGCTATGAGCCACTCTTTGATGCGATTGATTATGGCCGTTGGATTATTGGCACTTTGCGCGAAGAGGTTCGTTTGCGAGAACAGGCACAAGCACAAAAAGCCAAGAAAGTAGAATTTTCTGCGCAAGAAAAAGCACATGCCTTGAGTTAGAACATACAGGCCAAGGATGGCTAGTGAACATAATAAGGATGGCTAATAAATAGAATTACTCCATATCCCCCCTACACTAAAACTATTCATTGTTGAATTTAAAACATCCGTTTGCTTATTAAGAAGCAAACGGATGTTGCATTGCACAAAAAAATAATCTCAATAAGTAATATTTAACAACTTCTATTCAAAAATAACCGCTAAAAAATAATTTTTGGCTAATTTTTTCTATTTTTTCTTAGTTATTTAATTTTTCCATCTCTTTTACACATTGGAATATTTCCTGCTTATACCTTGAGCCAGTCAGGCTGTTGGAGAAATCATCAAGCCCTGTGAACACATGAACAGACTGCTACACATACTTAGCCCATGAGGAATTTAACGTGACCAACCTTGCCGCATTAGACACAACCCAACCCGTACTCAGCGCAGATGTACTTGCCTTTGTAGAAGATATTAAACAACAAGCACAACTTGCATTCGATGTGTTTCGCGAAACCAACACTATTACTGCCAATGGCACTGTTGGATTTGTTGAGCGCGTACCGGGGCATGAATTACTAGTATCAGTTAATTACCCAGGCCCATTTAATCGCGGCAAAGAAGTTCGTGCATCCGTAACCGGATTTGACGGTACTGTTTATATTGGTAAAACGCCTGGCCCAGGTGGCCAAGGTCGTTACACAAAACTGTTTATTGAGCACCCTGAGGTTACTACTATTTCTCACGTGCATTCACCCGCACTTGGTGCCTGGGCGCAAACTCATCGCACCTTTCCTATTCGTTATGTGCCGGTACAACGTTACAAACTATCGCGCGAATTACCTGTTTATATTGATCGTCGCCAAGCCGAAGTCGATTTTATTTTAGACAGTTTGAAAGTTGACCCGCACCTTCCAGCCATTATTGAAGCAAATGGTGGCGCAACTGTTTGGGGTACAAAAGGCCTGCGCGATACCGCCGAATTTATTTTGTTACTGGAAGAAGGCGCCAAGATCCAAATTGATGCGGAAGCAATTGGCGGCTCGCGTGATTACGGCCCTGGTGTGCTTGCACAGCAATTCAAAATGAGTGGCCTAACTGAGCAAGCTAAAGAATTAGGTTTACTTCGTTAATAGGTTAACAACTCGGCACAATGAATAATTTTTAATGTATTTGTTGTGCCGCTTAGTGATCAACAGCAATAATTTTCTGCAATATCGCGAGAACAACAATGACTAATTTTTCCCGACGAACATTACTTCGCCATGGCCTTCTACTGAGCGGCGGCATTATTGGAAGTGGTTTTTTGAGCAGCTGCGACTCTCAGACTGCACCGCCTGCCACTAGCCTAAAAGGTATTGATAGAGGCGCCCCAAAATCCGGAGGCTTATTGCGTTACGGTGTTATTTCTGGCAATCAGGTTGGCAATCTCGATGCACATAAACCACTGGGAGGCGGCGCATCTTTTCGCGGCTGGGCGCTTTACAGCAAACTCTGGGAATGGGGTCTTGATGCACAGCCAACATTAGCGCTCGCCGAATCTGCCGAAGTGAATAAAGACGGTACCGAATGGATTATTCGTTTACATCCCGGCCTTGAATTTCATCACGGAAAAACCATTACTGCAGACGATGTTATATTTTCATTGTTGCGTTTGACCGATCCACAACTTGCATCACCTTATGCTGCTTATCTCTACTCACTAGAAAGAGATAAAGTTAAAAAATTAGATGATAGAACCGTACGGATTCCCTTTGCAGAAAACCGCGGGTTAATAGCACTTGCAGAATGCTGGATGAGCTGGGGCGGAATAGTACCAACAGATTATGACCCGATCACCAATGTTGTCGGTGCCGGTCCCTATAAATTAAAAAGCTTTACACCCGGGCAACGCTCCGTATTTACCAAATTTGAAAATTATTACAAAGAAAATAGACCTTATGCAGATGAAATAGAGGTTCTTGATTTTCTTGACCAGACCAGCCGCCTGCAAGCATTACAAGCCGGCCAAATTGATATTGCCACTGGCATAGCTCATGAACAATTACCGTTCTTAAATTCTGATGCGCGTTTTGCGGTTACCTCGTCAAAAACAGATGCATGGCAATCATTTGATATGAATACAGAGAAGGCGCCATTTAATGATGTGCGTGTACGCCAGGCATTCCGTTTAATTGCCAATCGTGAAGAATTAGTTGCACGCGTTCTTCATGGGCATGGCACCGTAGCCAATGACCTCTACGCCTACAGCGACCCAACCTTCAATCACAGTATTCCGCAGCGCAAACAAGATATTACCGAAGCAAAACGTTTACTCGCAGAGGCAGGTTACAGTGAAGGCTTGACTGTTGAATTAACCACGACCACAGGTATTGGTTTAAATGCAGCATTGGTATTTTCACATCAAGCTAAAGCTGCTGGAGTGACTATAACGGTTAAACAAGTGGATGCCTCTATATTCTCTGGACCGAAACGTAATGATTGGGTATTCAGTGCTGGGAGTGGGGTATCGCGCCCGCTTCTGTTAACCGTACAGCAGCATGATGGACCACGAGCAGTGAATAATAAAACTCACTTTAGCGATCCCCGTTTTGGCGAACTTATTACTGCAGCACTTGCTCAACCCGATCTTGAAAAACGTAAAGTGCTCATCCATGAAGCGCAACAAATTCAGCATGATATTGGCGGTTATCTAATTTGGGGCTATTCCAATGTGCTGGATGCCGCCAATGCGCATGTAGGCGGTATAGAAGAAGATAAAACCGGATTTGCTGCATGGCGCACCGATAAAATATGGCGGGATGACGTTACCGCAAAAAGTTAACTGGCCTTCACCTTATACGTAATAAATTACGCCCATCGTGCGCTATTTAAATATCAATAGCGCACGATGGGTTTCTTTTTTTACCGCCGTTTATCTTTCTTACAGTTTAATCACTTCTGGATTGTTTATTTTTTAACACAAAATAAACAACTGTTGATTTCCCAAAAAAATCATGAAAAACCAGTATGTGCAAAAACCAACAATCAAATTAAAAAAGAGATATTTTTTTGTCTATATAGCCGTAATTACGCTAAAAATTATTAGTACTTTAAAATGGCATGCATTCTGCTAAGGATAATAAAGTTAAATAGTTGATTAAACCCGCCATTCATTTAAAGGATATACATCATGTCAATTACGAACGAAGCCGAATTAGTTACCTATATTGAACAAGCAAAATCTGATGCTGTTCATGCATTTGAAACGCTCAGCACCAATGGCACTTTATCGGCCAGCCGAACGTTTCATATTACTCATCATATTCAAGGTACAGATCACTTGCTTAACATCCGCTTTCCCGGCGGCCTTGCGCGAGACCAATCCCCGAAAGTCAGTATTTCTTCGTTCGCAGAAAATAAAAATTTAATATTGAATGAAACACGCCTGGATGCAGATACCGTAATTCATGCACATACTAATTTTTTATCAGGCTGGTCACTTGCTCATAAGCCTTTCCCTATTCTGTATGTAGCCGCTGCTCGTCACATTCTGGCACGCGAAATACCCAATCACCTGGAACGCACTCGCAGTGCATTGGAGGTAATTACTGAACGCTTAGACAAACACCCTGAGTTAGCGCCCCCACCTGCATTATTAGAATCTAATGGCGGTGCAAACTTCTGGGGTAAAGGAATTATTAAAACATCTGAATTGATTTTATTCATTGAAGAAGCCGCACGTTACCAATCTATTGCCGAACAAGTGGGTGGAGCACAAGTGTATACACCTGGAGCGCTAGAGCAGCAGTGGAAACGTACTGGTTTACTAGAAAAATCCTACGCTTATGCAGGTTAGTAGCCTGCCTAAATAATGCCAGTGAAATACCTGACACTATTTGTTCTGAAATGATTAAACATTCATTGTAAAAGAGAAAAACGTGTGAGTAATAAACAGCGTCAATTAGTTCTCAATGTATTCTTACAGCGCTTCGGGCACCATTTGGCGGGCTGGCGTCACTCCAGCTCAACGGATAATGGTCGCCCGAATCTGGATTGGTGGCTGCGCGGTGCCAAGTTAGCAGAAGCGGCAAAATTTCATACTTTTTTTGTTGCCGATTTTATTGGTCGCAGCGGTGATATTACTGCAGACACTGGCCGCAGCGCACAGAGCTATCAATTTGAACCTTTTACTTTATTGTCCGCTATTGCAACACACACCAAAAATATCGGATTAGTCGCAACCGTAAATACTAACTACGATCATCCCTACCATGTCGCGCGTAAATTTACCTCGCTCGATCACATTAGTAGTGGCCGTGCTGGCTGGAATATCGTTTCATCATTTGGTGAACATACTGCGCAAAACTTTGGCATTACGGAAGAGCGCAGCCACAGTGAACGTTACGAACGCGCTGCTGAGTTTGTAAAACTATCAAAATTGCTGTGGGACTCATGGGATGACGATGCCTTTGATAACCCCGACCGCAAGAATGGTCAATTTTATAACCCACAAAAATCACATGCGGTAATATTTAATGGCAAATATTTTTCCTCCGCTGGCTTATTGGATTTTCCTCGTCCACTACAAGGTCATCCCGTTTTCGTTCAAGCGGGAAACTCTGAAACCGGACGAGAATTTGCAGCCCAAAATGCCGAAATGATTTATGCCTCAGCACAATCTTTAGATGTCGCCAAAGAATATTACAAGGACGTAAAAGATCGCCTGCCAAAATATGACCGCGAAGAAAATCAATTACTGGTAACACCAGGGCTATCCGTGGTAGTTGCCGAATCTGATCAAGAAGCTCAGGACAAATTTCAGGAATTACAAAACTTGGTAGATCTCAGCAATATCCATTTTGGTGGTTTTGACTTATCCAGCTACGATCTCGATGGCCCATTACCCGACCTCCCTTACCAAAGTGGTGAAAATGGCAAAGGGCGTTTCCAGCAGCAATTGGAATTAGCGCGCAGGGAAAATTTGTCTATTCGCCAGTTAGTATTAAAGTTCCGCGTAGCGCGCGGACATTTGCAAGCTATAGGCTCTGTAAAAACCGTAGCCGATACTATAGAGCAATGGTTTGTGGAGCGCGGCGCAGATGGCTTTAATGTTGTCCCCCCTTACCTACCAAGCGGCTTTGAAGATTTTGTGCGTTTGGTAGTGCCTGAGCTGCAACGCCGTGGAATTTTCCGCAAGGAATATGAGGGTGAAACCTATCGTGAGAGTCTTGGGTTAGATCGGCCAAAAAATCAACATTTACGCTAATTATTTTTAGTATTCAACAGAAAATCCTTGTCGTTTCGATGACAAGGATTTTTGTTTTTAATGGAGCTTCGTATGTCAGAACAACAGCAAGGTATTAATGCGCAGAAACTTGAATTGCAAACAGCAGATGGACTTATCGATGCCTGGTTATTCAAACCAGAAGGAACTGGAAAATGGCCAGCAATTATTTTAAATACCGATATTAAAGGTGTGCGCGATACATTTATTAATATGGGCAAGCGCCTAGCGAGCAACGGATATGTTGTGTTGCTGCCCAATTTATATTATCGCGTTGCGGTAGCACCCGTCATTGATGCAACCGCAAGTTTACAAGATGAAAAATACAAAGAACGTTTCAATGAGTTGCGCGCAGCAGTCAGCATCCCAGGGCTTTATCAAGATCATAAGCTTTTCCTGAATTTTTTAACTGAATATGAAAGTGTCAATTCACCTCGTATTGGTATTGTTGGTTATTGTATGAGCGGAGCCATTGCTTTGCGTGCCGCCGCAGATTTCCCAGAAAATATTGTTGCGGCGGCATCATTTCATGGTGGTAGACTTGCAACCGATGCCTTAGATAGCCCGCATTTGCGCGCCAAAGAAATTCGTGCAAGATTACATTTAGGTTATGCACAAAACGATGCATCAATGAGTGATGAAATGATTGCTAAACTGGAAACGGCGCTATCAGAAGCGCATGTAAAAGTCACCTCAGAACATTACTTGGGTCGTCACGGTTTTGCAGTGGCGGATAGCGCTGCCTATAACCCAGGCATTGCAGAGCGCCATTGGCAAAACCTAATTGCATTATTTCACTCTACGCTTCACTCCAACCCTCATTCAATACAAGATTAAACATGCCTCACACTCAAGAAAAAAATTCAGTCCCCAATATTCATCTCAAAGCCATGCCCAAAGTTCTGACACGCTTAAACCGCTTGGCTTTACGTTACCCATGGCGGTTTAGCTTTGCTATAGCCTGCGCACTTGCCTCTGCAATTCTTGGACTTGTAACACCGCGCTTGGTTGGTGAAGCCGTTAATCATGCCCAACAACTACTCGCACAAAACCAACCTTTGCAAACTAAAGAAGGTGTGCAGTCCGCACTTTATTATTCTGGTTTTCTAATTGTTATTGCTGCCAGTTTGCGAGGTGTTTTTACTGGTTTGCAAGGTTACCTTGGCGAGAATATTGCGCAACGTGTTGGTTATGATTTGCGTCTGGTGTTTTTTGAAAAACTGCAGCATTTAGATTTTTCTTTTCACGACAAAAGCCATTCCGGTGATTTAATCGCACGTGGCATGTTAGATCTTGAAGGTGTGCGTGCATTTTTAGAAATGGGGGTTTTGCGCACAATCACTTTATTGTTGTTACTGAGCGTGGGAACCTGGAGATTGCTCAGCGTGGATTTGCTGCTCGGCAGCTTAGCCTTAAGCTTTGTTCCTTTTGTGTTAGTGCGCGCAAGCACTATGGGATTTAAATTGCGAAAAACCTGGATGCGCCTACAAGAACTTATGTCTGACATGACCCTACGTATGGAAGAAAATCTACAAGGTGTAAGAGTAGTGCGGGCCTTTTCAAGCCAAGCCTATGAACAAAGCCAGTTTGATAAAGTTTCTGATGATGCATTAGAAGTTTCAAAACAACGTATTACGACCCGTGTGTTTTCCATGAGCACCATGAACCTTGCTTTTTATACATCCATGGGTTTAGTGCTGTGGATTGGCGGAAAACAGGTTGCCGCAGGAACACTAAGCATAGGAACCCTTACCGAATTTTTAACCTTCATGACTATTTTGCAGCAACCGGTTCGTCAGGTCGGCATGATCGTAAATTCAAGTGCGCGCGCAACATCTGCAGGTGCACGGCTGTTTGAAGTAATTGATGCGCAACCCATCATTAAAGACGCTGAAGATGCAACCGCACTTACGATTAGCGATGGCGTTCTACGATTTAATAATGTTTCTTTTACCTACCCCAGCTTAAAAAACTCGGAGGAATATCGCGATAAACATGTAATCAACAATATCAGCTTCACGTTAAAAAAAGGTCACACACTTGCATTCGTTGGCGCACCTGGAAGTGGTAAGTCAACCATAGTGCAATTGATCCCGCGTTTTTACGATATAGACTCTGGCAGCATTACCATTGACGACCAGGATATTCGAGCAGTAACACTGGATTCACTGCGAAAAACCATAGGTTTGGTACAACAAGATGTATTTTTATTTGATACCTCAGCTTATAAAAATATTGCTTATGCTGACCCTTTAATTGATGGCGAATTAGTCACTGAAGCTGCGCAAACCGCTCATATTCACGAACATCTTGATAGCTTAGACAAGGGCTATGAAACGCGTGTAGGTGAACGAGGGCAATCACTTTCCGGCGGCCAACGTCAACGCATGTCGATTGCGCGGAGCCTTGCGACTAAACCGCATATTTTGATTTTAGATGATTCAACTTCCGCCATTGACGCGACTACTGAACATCAATTGGTCAGCTCATTGAAAACCACCGCTGCAAAACGCGCGACCATTATCATCGCGCACCGGTTAAGTTCCGTAAAAGATGCGGATGAAATTATTTTCCTGCATAACGGGAAAATTACCGAGCAAGGTAATCACCAACAACTCATAAACCAAAACGGTGATTACGCAACCTTATGGAAATTGCAGCAAACCGAAGCCGGCAATATTTGATAAAAATATTATGCCGGTATTAGCCTACCTTTAAGATTTTATGATGAATATGTCACATCCAACTTACTCCAACAGTAACTCTACAGTGCCACTCCGCGAAGGTGGTGCCCGCATGGGACAAGAAGATCTAAGCCCCAGCGATGATATTTTCTCGCGCTTTGATTCAAAAATTTTTATGCGCTTATGGGAGTATGTAGCACCCTATCGTCTTGCGTTAAGTTTTTCTCTAGTCGCCATTTTGTTATTTGCTATGGTGCAGGTGTCTATCCCTTTAACAATCCGCTTTGTAGTAGATAGTGCTGTTACTCAAGATAAAAGCCATCTGAGCTTTAACACAGCACTAGCCATATTTGGAACCCTGGTGGCCTTAAATTTCTTACTGAATTTTTTACAAGAATGGACTACTGCACGCATAGCCCAAGAGGTTATTTTTAATTTACGCCGAGCAATGTTTTTTCATTTGCAAAAGGTATCGCTCTCACTTTTAGACAAAACCCAAGTAGGCCGCCTGATGGCAAGGCTGCAAGGCGATGTCAATTCATTGCAGGAGTTTATGGAAAACTCCATTTCTGCTTTGGGCGATTTATTTTTATTACTAGGTATTATGATCGCGCTCTTAGCGATGAACCTTAAGCTCGGCTTATTGACCCTTACAGTTCTGCCATTTCTGGTTTTTGTACGCATAATCTGGCTGCCTTGGGCGCGCAGGGTTTTCATGCGCGCACGAGAAACATCTTCTGCAGTGAGTTCTGTACTTGCAGAAAATATAAATGGTATTCGTACTGTGCAGGAAAGCCGCCGTGAAAAGATTAATTTTGATCATTATGAAATTCACGCTCGTGAAAACTTAAATGCACAAATTAATTCATCTCGCGCCTCACAAATTATGGTTCCCACGGTAGACGTACTTACCGGCCTTGCGATGGCGGTTATTGTTATTGTCGGCGGCTCTGCCGTATTGAACGATGAATTAGCTATTGGTGTTATGGTTGCCTATTTATTTTATGTACAACGTTTTTTTGACCCTATTCGAACGTTATCTATGCAATATACGGTATTGCAACGCGCCATGGCTGCTGGCCATAGAATTTTCGAAGTGCTCGATTTACCGGTTTACATAGAAGACAAACCCAATGCACAAGTCTTAACGCAAGCAGCTTCACCCCATATAGAATTCCGCAATGTGAGCTTTGGCTATCAGGCGGGTCATAAAGTGTTACATAACATTAACCTGAATATTCCTGAATATTCTACTGTTGCCTTAGTAGGGCCAACAGGCTCAGGTAAGACCAGCATCACCGCGTTAATTCATCGGTTTTATGATGTATGGCAAGGTCAGGTGTTAATTGATGGTAAGGATGTACGCGATCTCAGCCTCGATTCCCTCGGAAAGCATATAGGGATGGTTTTGCAAGATCCCTTTTTATTCAGCGGAACTATTTTAGATAATTTGCGCTATGGCCTTCCCTTGGCCACTAATGAACAGATTATTACTGCAACAAAAGCGGTATCAGCACATGATTTTATTATTAAACTGCCGCAAGGCTATGACACTCAAGTAGGCCAACGTGGCCGGAATTTATCCATTGGGCAACGCCAATTAATCAGTTTTGCACGCACGCTCTTAACCGCGCCAAAAATTTTAATTCTCGATGAAGCCACCGCCAACATTGATAGCTTTACCGAGCAAGCAATTCAAAGCGCGCTAAAAGTATTGTGTGAAGGTAGAACAACTATTGTTATTGCTCATAGGCTCGCCACTATTCGCGAAGCAGATTTAATTGTGGTATTAAATAAGGGAAGTATTATTGAGCAGGGAACACACAATGATTTGCTTAATAGTAAAGAGCTTTACTATCAATTAAACCAAAGCAGCCAACTTTCATTTAGTCATCACTAAAGCAAGGGGATAGGTCGCTCGAATAAAATTATGGGGGGATTGAAATCATTTTAACAGCCCTGTGGAAACAGCATCTGTTAACTTGGTCTTAATGGCTTCCAATAATTGTTCGCTACCCAATGCAATGCGGCTATTAACCGAAAACACTTTTTCGGCCGCAACATTATTATCTCGCCAACTATGCCCATCGCCATGCAAGTTATGTAATAAGGGTGGAATTCTATCTACAGCACGTGCAAATTTAGCCTCTGCAGTCTCGCCCAATTCAAACTCTTGCCATAGCATTAAGAAGTATTGAGCTTGCTCATCCGGCAACAACCCGAATACTCGCGCAACTCCTGCAGCCTCTTGTGCTTTTATTGCAGCTGTTTCACCAGAGTAAATAATAGTATCGCCAGCATCAATTTCACCTAAGTCATGAATTAATAACATTTTAATCACATGGTTTATGTCAATGGGCTCATTATCGTAATCTTTAAACATCAAGGCAGTTAAGCACACATGCCAACTATGCTCTGCAGAATTCTCGTAGCGATCCAAACCGACAGGTTTTGTTTTACGATAAATATTTTTTAGCTTTTCTATCTCAAAATAAAATTAAAAATAGAATCAATATCATCCATAGGTTCACACCGCCTAATCTTTTAAGTATATGACAGCCATCAATTCCTTTTGATGGCGAAATAAGCTTGCTTAAAATTTGTAGTTTGCAGAAGCACCCCAAGTCTGAGGGTTACTAAAACTCCAAGGTTGCAAACCCGTATTAGGGTTGGCAATTTGCCGTAAATACACAGGCGCTTTATCTGTAATATTGCTGATAAACCCGGCAAAATTCCATTTTGAATTATGAGGTGAATAACTTACGCGAACATTGCCAATCCAGTAGCCTTCGGTTTCCTGATAAGGATCATTTTGCACTGTAGCATTATGGTAGATTTTACTACGGTAAGACCAATCAGTACCAATAACTAAATTTCCTGACGTTAAAGGAAAAGTGTAGTCGGTATCTAAACGCAATGAGGTATTGGGGGTTCGATAAAATGTATTTCCGCTGGCATCTAGCGGCTGGCTATTTCCAATCGTATAAATAAAATTTTTGTACTCGGAATGCAGTAAACCAATTGAACCGCCTATATGCCAATTAATTGTTGGCAATGCATTAATCTCAAATTCAACGCCTTGAATAACCCCATCTGACTCACCTGCAGCACTAGTGGTGTAAGTGTTAGTAGTTGTATTTAAAAAAGCGCGTTGAATATTTAATTGTAAATTTTTAATGTCATAGTAATAAGCAGCAGAGTTAATAGTTAAGCGACCATCCAACCATTCACTTTTTAAACCAAGCTCATAATCGGTTAAAGTTTCAGGCGATGTTTGAGTGATAGCACCGTTATTAATGGTTTGGTTAAAACCGCCAGAGCGAAATCCTGTTGCTATACGTACATAGCCCAATAAACTTTCGTTGAATTTATACTCTGGTGTTATATCCCAAGTGGTTTTATCCCAAGTATCGCCTTTATAAAGTGATAATAAGGTTGGGGCTTTGCTACCCAATACTGTGACGCCAGGTAAAAACCAGGCGTTTTCACTAATGTAGATTACGTTATCTTTAACTGCGGTAGTGTTGGTAGCGGTTAAAGATGTTTCAGTAATATCTTTTGCTTCTTGGGTGGTTCGCAAACCAAATGTAATGGCCGCCTTATCATTAAAGGTATATTTTACATTTCCAAATATAGCTTTACTTTCTGATTCCTGATCCCAAGAGGTTTGCGAATATTGCGCCTGAGTACTCGTAGTAGTAACAACGTTAGGCGCAGTCCCAGTGGTTTTAGTAATAGCAAAGCGCGCAGTTTTGGTATTATTAACAGCGGAAAGGTCATAATAATAGGCGCCCAAAATCCAACTAATTTTTTGATCTTTAGGGGATGTGAGGCGAAGTTCTTGAGAAACTTGATGAGAGTTTAAACCACCAACTGAACTGGTACGATTTAATGTGGTATTTAAGGGCACTCCTACCAAACTTAAATTGTTGATATTGCGATCACTCGATGCAGAAATGGAACTGAGTGTTATATCACCAAGCTGCCAGTTGAATTTTAATGTGGCGCTCTCATCATGTACTTTGTTATAGCCATCACCCGCTAGATAATCACTGTAAACATCAGGATCATTACCATAAGGTGGAATATATTTTGAACCACCTTGGTTGTAGGCACCCTCAGGATCTAACACCGTTAAATCAGTACCGGGTTTGGTAGTAGCGCCCACTGAATAGCTGGGTGAATCACTAGCATCAACATCACGGCTAGCTAGAATAAGTTGCGCATCAAGCGTAGGGGAAAATTTTGCTAGTAACTGTAAACGAAAATTAGCGTCTTTAACCTGTGGGCCTATCTCGTCGGTGACAATATTTTTTGCCCAACCATCAGAGGTTTCATAATATGCTGATACACGTGCCGCTAATACATCATCAATAACCGCACCATTAACCGCAGATTCAATAATTCGCGTGTTATAGCTACCATAAGTAAATTTTCCGTAACCCGATGACGTAAATGTCGGTTTTTTTGAAATGAAATTCAATGCCCCGCCAGTGTTATTTTTACCCCATAGCGTACCCTGCGGACCGCGTAAAACTTCTACACGCTCAAGATCGTAGAGCGGCACACTTTGATTAGCCTGCAACCCAACAACTACATCATCAATATAAATAGATAAAGGGCCATCCTGATTTTGGTTTGGATCATTAGTACCAATACCACGTAGAAACCAACGTGGCTTACCCGTACGGCCGCCACCTTGAGCAGAAAGATTCGGTGCGAGGCGTTCTATATCGGTTGATAAAACGATTTGCTTTTCTTCAATATCTTTCCCTGAAACAGCAGTAATGGTATTAGGCACTTCCTGCAAATTCTGCGTTCTCTTTTGCGCAGTCACTAAAACAGAACTCAGCTTCTTTACTACTTTCTTTTCACCAACGGGAGCAATTGCACTGTCAGGCGATACTTCAGATTTTACCGATAATTCATCAGCGGCCAAAGCCTGAACTGATAACGCTGTAATGATAGTAGCAAGAGCAGATCGTAAATACACTTTTTGATATGACATGAGTTTTCCTTAATAGTATTAAATTTTAAAATAAATTTTATCTACCAGTAACTCATGTGACTCAGCAGAAAATGTGCCAATAAAAAACGTGAAAAATGTTATTCATTCAACCTAAATACTGAATATTTTTTGAAAAAATTATTATCGGTGAGCAATAGCGAACATTGGTAAAGATTACTGATCTAAAAATAACACTTTAAAAACGAAAAAGGCTTAGCGAAGCCGCCAAGCCTTTTCTACTGTTAATTAACGCCGACTAAAGGCCGGGAGCCCTGAGTTTGCAAACTAAATAAGTGCGAATACAACCCACCTAATTTCTCCGTTAACTCCTTGTGAGTACCGCGCTCCAGTATTTCTCCATTGCGCATAACCAAGATTTGTTGGGCATTCATTACGGTACTTAAGCGGTGTGCAATAATAACCGAAGTTCGCCCTTTCACTAACTGCTCCAAGCCTTGTTGAACCAAGTGTTCTGATTCAGAATCCAGTGCGCTGGTCGCTTCATCTAAAATAATAAGATCAGGATTTTTTAAAATTGCTCGCGCAATAGCAACACGTTGCTTTTCTCCACCGGAAAGTTTAATGCCGCGTTCACCGACTACAGTGTCGTAACCTGCTTCCATACGTTGAATAAAGCCATCTGCATTCGCGGCTTGTGCTGCAAGCTTTACTTCATCTTCGGTAGCAGCTGGTCGCGCAAAGGCAATATTTTCACCAATACTGTCGTTGAATAAAGCCACATCTTGTAACACCACACCCATTACCGCACGCAGGCTTCGCTGTTGGTAATCGCGAATATCGCGACCATTAATTAAGATACAACCTTTGGAGGGATCATAAAAACGCATTAATAATTTAACAATAGTGGTTTTGCCACTTCCGCTACTGCCAACCAACGCTAATGTTTCACCTGCATCCACATGAAATGAAATATGCTTGAGTACAAACTCTTCTTTGGTGGGATAGCGAAAACTAACATCTACAAATGTAATGCTTTCTAAATGCGTTAATGCAATTGCATCTGGCTTATCACCTTGCTCAGATTCTACATCAAGCAATTCAATCAAGCGCTCTGCAGAGCTTTCAATTTCACTGGCCTGATTAATTTGGCGGGCAATAGGCTGAATCGTATTAATAAGGTTTTGTGTGAGAGTGAGAACTAATAGAATGTCCCCTACCGTAAACTTGCCATGCAGCGCACCTTGGGTGATTAGTGAAACTGCAATAAATACTCCGAAAGTATTCACAACGTTTAACGCCTGCTCAGAGCGCCATTGGGTTTTATGTAAATTATCACGTGCGACTTTCCATAGAGCTTGAGTGTCATCATAGCGCTGCTTTACCGCTGGCTCGCCGCCAAAGCTGCGCACTGTTGCAATATTAGCCACCATCTCTGCGAGCAAACCAGTCATACGCCCCGCAAATTCTTGCCAACCTCGCCTATGCGGTTTAGTCCACCCTATGGTTCTATAAGAAATCCAAAAGTTAAACACTAAAACACCCAGCATAATAGCGCCAACTAAAGGTGCTTTAATCAATAAAACCACTATGATAAAAATCATTTGTAGAATATTGGCCAATGTTCCTTCAGTAAGGGATGACAACCACATGGTTATAGAGGTGATATTACCAAAGCGATCCATGATTTCACCCACACGGGTTTTTTCAAAATAATCGATAGATTTTTTAGTCATATTTTCAAATACACGCTGACGAAATGTGCTCACGGTATCAAGCCACAAATCATCCGCCTGTTTATTCTGGATAGCGCCCAAAATAACAATACCAAGACGCAACGCAAAAAATATTATTAAACATAAGGTTACGCTCCAACTTGCCTGGGCATAATCAATGGTGCCGGTGAAGAGTTTAGAGATGGTGTCAACAATTGCTTTATAAAGATAAGGTGTAGCTGTACCAATAAACCCCAATAAAGTACCTACAATAACGACACCAACAACCCGTCCACGATATTCGGGAATAAATTGGATAGTTCGCCAAAGATTTTTCATACATTTTACTCATTAAAAATAAATATTCCTTTGGAAACCAACGCCGCCAAAGGTTTAGGATGATTGGGCTACTAATGCAGCAAGCTAAGAATGGATTTTTCTTATAGCGATGCCTGAACTAGTGTTTTGGTGTAGGCATGTTGCGGGTTATTAATAACAGATTCCGTATCACCAGTTTCAACAATGACACCATCCTTAATAACATAGAGACGATGCGCAAGCGCATTAACAACTTGCAAGTCATGGGTAATCAATAGATAACTCAAGCCATATTTTTTTTGCAGCCCCACCAATAAACTTAACACCTGATTTTGAATTGAAACATCAAGCGCAGAGGTAGGCTCATCAAGCACTAACACTTTTGGTTTCAACACCAACGCCCGAGCAATTGCAATACGTTGACGCTGCCCTCCAGAAAACTCGTGCGGGTAAGAGTTCAATGCAGATATAGGTAAACCTACGTCATTCAGAACATCAATAATGCGAGTTTCATGCTGGGTTTTAGTGAATTCGGGATAATGTAATTCTAAACCTTCACCAATAATTTGTGCGATGGTTTGTCGTGGTGATAAGGAACCGAAAGGATCTTGAAAAACAACTTGTAAACGTGCGCGCAAGGTACGTCGTTCCGTTTTTGTTCGATCAGAATCAGAAAGCCCTTCGAACTCTATGCCGCCAGACTGAATATTAATTAAACGCAAAATGGCCTGTGCAAGTGTAGATTTACCAGAACCAGACTCTCCCACTACACCAATGGTCTCTCCCTCACGCAAAGTAATATCTGCCGACTCTAATGCAACAAACTTTTCCGAGCGAAAAAAACCGCGCCAACCATGGCTGGCTTTAGGGTATTCAACACGTAACTTATTCGTTGATAAAATAGTATCTGCTGCTTCATCCACAGCTTCAATATGGCGAGCGGGAATGCTATTTAATAATTTCTTAGTGTAGGGGTGCTGAGGATTGGCAAAAATTGCTTCTGTTTCACCTGTCTCTACTAGTTTTCCATGCTCCATCACCGCTACCCGCTGCGCAAAGCGCCGCACCAGATTTAAATCATGCGTAATCAATAAAATAGCCATGCCATCATTTGGGTTACGCTCCAACTCTTCCTTCTGTAAATCTAACAATAGCTTCACAATGCGTGCACGCACTGTCATATCTAAAGCGGTGGTTGGCTCATCCGCAATAAGTAATTTTGGTCTGCAAGCTAGCGCCATGGCAATTACCGCTCGCTGCAACTGCCCACCCGATAATTGATGTGGGTAACTATCTACTCGACGCTCGGGCTCCCTTATGCCCGTACGAGCTAATAATTGTATTGTTTTTTCACGCGCTTCTTTTTGTGAAAGATTTTCATGCAGTACAAGTGTTTCAATGATTTGATTGCCAATGGTGTAAACAGGATTTAATGCAGACATAGGCTCCTGAAAAACCATCGCAATCTCTGAGCCGCGAATTCGACGAATTTCATCATTGGTTTTTGTAAGCAATTCTTCACCACGAAAACGAATGCTACCTTGCAATTTAGTTTGCTCAAGTAATCGCAAAATTGATAGCGCGGTTACCGTTTTACCAGAGCCCGATTCACCCACAAGTGCTAACCGTTCACCAGCGCCTATAGCAAAGCTGACATTATCAACAACCAATTTATTGTTGAACGATACATGTAAATCTTCTACCTCTAACAGCTTATTAGGCATAACGCATCTCGAATGTTGATATGACAATAGAATTAAATGCTCATTGCAGAAAATAGGCCAAATATTCAAAATCAACGAAAGTAGAAGGAAAGGCAGAAAATTGAGAGGTTTAGTTAACTGAGGGCTTATTTTAAAATTTTACGTCAGCGCAAAGTGTTTCCTATTCAACAAATTGAATGCCATAGTCGCCTCATGTGTTCAAAATTAAATATTTGTTTAGCGGACTATAAACTTATTTGCAATTAAGGCCTGCCGGATAAAATCAACAGCACCACCAAATAATAGATGCCAATTACCATCAAGATGTTGGTTCAACGGCTGCCAGAAAAATTTGAATATGTGGCCGCCATCATCAGCTGTATGAAACACCCAAGAATCTGGCAAAACACCGTCATATTCCATTACATAAAAGCCCCACTCTTGATTGTCGAAATTCGCATTCCATACCCCTAGAAAACTATGCGGCCGCGCAGCCAAACCAGACTCCTCAGCTAACTCTCGAATACAGGCATCCGCTAATAGCTCATCCTTTTCAATCGAGCCCTTTACCAGCTGATTTCCAGCCAGAGGATGCTCGAAAGCTAAAATTTCAAGCTCGTCACGTATTTTTCGCAAAATGATCGGACATGCTTTATTCATAAGAAATATTAATATCAAATTAATAAGTGAGTTAAGGCGGGGCACAAAGAAAAAAACGGGCATAAGCCCGGTGATTTACAGATTCAATAATGCCCTCCTAGTGCATCTAAAAGCTCCTTACGATGTGTAAATCCATTTTTCCGCATCCTTGCGGGCGGCTCCCGAATTATCTATCGCATCCATATGTAGATAATTTTTAACACTTAAGCTGCTTTCGTTGCTTTTTCTGCAGCTACAATCTTTTCTGCTTCTGCAAGTGGTGCAGGATCAATCCAGGTATTCACATCATAGTCCTGTGCAATGTAACCCCAGTCACGCAAGAAGTTTTTCTGCACGGTCAAGCCTTCAATATATTGAGCAGACAACTTTGGTGTGAAAGATAAATGCACATCCTTACCATGCGAACCCAATACATCTTCACGTGAGCTACCACCATCTTCCGGCGCCAATAAATCAAGAACTTCATCGTGATGTTCAGCAGCCCACTCTGCAGTACGCAACAATACAGCAAGGTAGCGAACGACCACATCAGGGTTGCTTTTCAAAAATGCACGATCAACTGTTACCGGGCGCGGAGTACCATTGTTAACACGCAGCAAGGGGTCTTGCAGATTATTGATATTAATAGCTTCATGGTAGCGCTCATCCTGAGACAAGCGAAAAGCATGGGCAAAGCGCAAGAAAATCGCATCTACTTCACCGCTGTCAAGTGCGCTTAATTCAAGTTTGTGCGGTTCGCCAGTACGAATCTGACGTGGGCCATCTTCTGCATCGTATGACAGTGCTTCAAGATCAACCAAAGTAACATCCTTAACAGTCAAGCCCTCCAATTTCAGAGCGGTTTCATAACCGTGTTGTGCCGCGCCACGTTGAAAATCAATCACTGCATTGCGATGCAGCGGTACACCCAGACGCTTACCTTTTAAATCAGCAATTGTTTTAATACCACTGTCTTTGCGCGTTAGTATTCCCTGATATTCATCCAACCACGTAATAGCAACCACAACGGTATCCTGACCTTGGCCTTTAGCCCATAACGGCGGAATATTTCCACCCTCACGAAACATGCCGCTTTGGCTGTGATTGTAGTGCGAATTGCGAACTGCCAAGCTGTTTGAGTCTTTCAAAGAATGTAAGACAGTACCAGGCTTGGCAAACTCTTCTTGTAACCAGTTTTTACGAATAGCCAAGGCTGATGCTGTAGCAGAACCACAACGCGTGTAATAAAGTTCTACAGTGTTTACAGATGATTGAGACATAATTATTGCTCCATAATGTTTATTCAGACTAAGGTCGCTAAAAAACTCAGCGAATTAAATTACCTACCAATGTTTTTTGAAAATCTACTACTTTTTAATCCAACTAAAATCTAACCAACTATAAGAATTCAACCAATATCAAAACTTATAATCAAATTGCGCTTGTACTGTTCGGCCACGCATAGGTTGCAAAAAGGTATTGGTTGCTGACGACAAGCCACTTACAAAATTTAATTCGTTAGTAATATTCAAAACCTGAATTGCCGCGCTCCAATTTGGTTGGCGATAATAAAAGGTTGTATCAATATTAAATTCAGTAGGAATACGCACTTTTTCAGCGATATTTAAATACCAAGGGCTTGTGATCCATGTTGAAAGCTGAACTCCATAACCTGAATTAAACCGGTAATCCGCATAACCACTCAAAGTATCTTTAGGGATCTGTACCGCATCAAATTTACCCGATGGCAAAGCATTCAGCACATTGTTCTCGCTAAAAGCTGTGCCATTGTTGGGTATAAATCCACGTGATGCGAAACCAGACTGGGATGTAAGATCGTAGTAAGCTTCAATATGACTATAGTTGAAACCAGCTTTAAAATTTTCACTTGGCTGATAACGCAAAGTGGATTCCAAACCTTTAACATGCAAGCGAGTAATATTGTTGTATTGATCGGGTGATAGATCACGAGCTTGACGATAACCCGCTACAGAGAAAAATAAATCTTTATTAATATTTATCTTGTAGCCGATCTCGTACAGTTCGCTCAGGCTATTAAATGCAAGCGGGTTTAATTCGTTAGCGCCATTTGGGTAAAAAGTATTGGTGGTACCCCAGCTCAAACCACTTGAAAAGCCACCCGTGTTAATCGCTAATGAGCGATCAATAGTAAAATACAGCGTACTATCCGGTGTTAATTTAAAGTAAGGGCTTGCTTGTGCGGCGAATAATTTGTAGTCATTACTGTGTTTACGCAAACGATTTTGTGCATCTTGACTAGCGAGCGGATTTTCAATTTCTGCATCTACCACACTACGGCTTGCCCCTAAATTTAAACCAACACGATCATTAAATAAAAAATTATGTTGGGTGAACACTGTTGCGGTTGACCATTCACTATCTTGCGTATATGAGGCGTAGGTTTCAGCATACAGTTTTTTGCTGTTATTAACCGGCACCATAGATGCAAACGTTAGATAACCATAAGAGTTAGACAAGACACTCTTACCGCCATTACTACCAATCCATGCAGCATTTCCACCCAATGGATTTAAACCAGTGGTGATACCAAATAAAGATTGAGGAGTCTTAGTTGACGTATTGAGAGAAATATCAAATGCATTGATATAATAGAAACTATTGTTCGCTGCCAGCGATGTGTTTTCTTCACGGCGATAAATAACACCACTATTCGTGTCATGGGTGACATTCAACCCAAATAAATCATATTCAGTTTTCCAGCGAAACTCTGTTCGGTTATCAACAAGATTGTCTTTTGCCTGCACTTGAAACAGTGCCGCCGCGTCAGTTAAATCTTCTGAACGCTCAATCAAGGTGCTATTTACAATCGATATGTCCGGGGAAATATCCCATTCAGCATGTAACTGCGAATGCGTTCGTTTCGATGTATTTTGATCTTCTGCACGCTGAGATACTTGTGGCGATAACGTCACCAACTGATTACCCGATAATGATTTATCGTAGACAAAACCTACCACACTGCCCTGTGCGGCCAAAGTATTGGGTGAACTCGCTTGAAAACTATTGGGAATAACATTGAAATCACCCGTCTGAGCATTCTTTACACGTTTAACCCAACCGGTAACAGCTGAGTCTGCCGCGCCGGAAGTAAAAACCGGCGACCACAAATTAGCACCGTTACGAATAATGGGTGTAGCGCGGCCAGCCCAATATTTTGAGTCGTCTACTAACTCCTGACTGGCGCGATTCCAGCCGTGAGTAATATTCCAATCAAAATAATCGTCGTAGCTTAGATTCCAATCTACTCGAAAATTATCGGTTGGCGTCCACGCCAAAGCGCCGTAATAGGCATCAAAATTGTTTTCGACATTAAAGTAATAATCCTCCCAACGTTGGCGGGTAACACTGACTCGATACGCCAAGTCCTCACTAATGGGGCCGGTGGTATCAAGCGTAAAACGCGTACCATCACGCGATTTTTCATCTGGAATCCATGAACCTATAACACCGCTAATACGGGTTTCCTGTTTTTCAAAATCAGGCTTCTTGGTGAGATAATTAATATAGCCGCCGCTACCAGTAGCAGAGCCAAATACAACAGATGAAGGCCCTGCAACAATATCAGCACCTTCATACGCATTTAAATTCGCAGGATGCCGAACAGAATAACCACGTTGTCCATCTTGAAAAACTTCAGAACCCTGCGCACGAAAAGTTGGGGCTATACCGGCATTTTGGCCACCGCCTTTGGTAAGGCCTGGGGCATATTTAACTAAATCATCCGAACTAAAAATCGGGTCTTTTTCTAATTCTTCTGAACTTACCTGGCTCACCGAACGCGGCGTATCTGTAACGGAGGTAGTGGTTCCGTACACACCTTTTACCGGCCGCTTTGGTAAAGCACTTTCTTTTTTATCGCCCTTTACAACCACGGTCGATAATTTTGTAGGCGATTTGCTTTGATATTTTTTCTCTGCCGCACTTTCAGCAACTTTCTCATCGTTAACCTGATCTCTTTTATTATTGCCTGCATCCTCTGCAAATGCAGGCAGCACCGTAAAACTTACAGCCCCAACGATAAGATAACTACGGATAAGACCATCAATAAAACGCTTTCGATATGGAATATTAGTCATCATGATTTTCCTTTGAACAAAAAATAATGCCGCCAAGCATAAAAATAAAGGCACTGAAGCTTATAAAAGCCCAAGCTGAATATAAAATTCATGTCAAGAGCCGATGAGCAACCCTTATGCCATTTTTTGTAAGAAAGAAAAAATAATGAGGATAATTTTGATGAGAGCGCATAAATGTAGATTTTTAAACAAAATACATGGCAATGTTTAAAATCAAACAGCAGAAATAGCCATTATTAAACACTCACAATGTTGCCAAAAATGCACCCGCATTTACGCTTTGTTGAAAAAACCACAAAAAAGAATGTGATAACACTACAACATGCAGAATTTATAACCTCCTTGACCATAATTTCCCGTTATTTTTACTATTTTAAAAATTCCATAGCTCATAAAGTGAATTGAAAAGGATAGGCATAATTCATGCATTGTTGGTATATCTTTCATATGGCCATGTAGAAAAATCTCTTTTTTGGCCAATGCAATACCAGGAAATATAATGTCTATTAAATTTTATTCACGCCTACCTCTGCACGGTGATACGCAGTATTTACCCGGCGATGGCCGCAATCGCGGAGACTGGAACAATCCAACAAAATCTGCCACTGGTGCTACTTCGCGATTTCATGTGGGAGATTCATTTACCTATATTGATTATTTATCGCAAGTTGCACGTGCAGTTGAAATAAGTGGTTTTGGTGGAATTTTGATGGTGCGTGCAAACCTTTTAACAAAGTCATTAACATCAAAGGCTATCTTCAGATGAGTATTATTGAATTACAAGAACCTAAATTAAAATTAGACACTATCGTCAGACGAATTGAAACCGAGCCAGAAGCTATTGAATTAGCACACATAGCGGCAAAAGAAATAGCTGCATTAGCAGCAGATGCAACACAAAACGAAAAGATTCCTTACTTACAAGCAGAAATACTTTCAAACTATGGGCTAACCGCTATTTATGTACCCAAACATTTGGGCGGGCTCGGCGCATCTATTAAAACAGTTACCGAAGTCGTGCGTATTATTTCTACTGCTGATGGTGGCGTCGGGCAAATATTGCAAATCCACAACGTCATGATTCGCGGCGTATTCAACCGCCCCGACAGTGAATTTCGCCAACAACTGATTAAAGATATTTTGCAAGGCAAACGTTTTGGTAATGCGCTGGCAGAAGTAGGTGGGAAAAATAAATTTGAACATGCTACACGCGTAGAAAAACGTGCTGATGGAAAGTATGTATTAAATGGCAGTAAATTTTATTCTACTGGTTCCTATCTGGCCGAATGGATTTCATTAACCGCAGGATCAGATACCGGCCCCGTAGGTATTTTACTAAATCGCAATACCCCCGGCCTCACGTTGGTTGATGATTGGTTTGCATTTGGACAACAGCATTCTGTAAGCGGAACTGTGCGCTTTGAGAATATTGAAATTGATGAACGTTTTATACCAAAGCCTGGCGCTCCGGGTGGGTTAATGGGTCGAACCGGCCTTACCTGGCCACAAATTTTGCATGCGGCTATAGATACCGGTATAGCGCGTGGCGCACTGGAGGCAGCAACGCATTATTTGCGTAGCCACTCTCGCCCATGGGTAGATGCCGAAGTAGAGCGTGCCGTAGATGAACCGCACATCATTAAACGTATTGGTGAATATGCCATTGCCGTACGAGGCGCAGAAGCACTACTGCGCTATGCAGCCGAAACATTTGACCAGCATTTGCAAAACCCAGCCGATGAAAAACTACAAGACGAATTAATTCTTGCCGTCGCCTCTGCGCGCTCACAATCAGATTATGCATCGCTATTTGTTTCGAGCGATATGTTTTCCCTCTTGGGCGCAAGCTCATCTTTAACCAAATGGAATCTGGATAGATTTTGGTCGGATGCACGCGTGCACACCACCCATGATCCTATTAGATGGCGGATTCATCACGTAGGTAACTACTACCTAAACGGCGTTCCGCCAGATGAATACGGAGCTGCAATTCGAGCGAAACGCGCTGAATTATCGGCTGCAGCGAATCCCGAAAAGTAAATTTTTATTAACTGAGGAATACAAAATGCCTGTTGAATTTGTGGGTGGATTATTTCCACGCAATCAGCTTTCCGGTCCTGGCGGCAATAATGCTGGTTCTATTGACCTGGAATATTTACGCAATCTTGGTCGCGCACATGAGCAAGCGGATTTTGATAGTGTGTTAACTCTAACGAATGACCCACTGCACACTGCAACTTATGTAGCAGCACATACAGAACGCTTAAAATTCATGATTGCCCATCGCCCCGCTGTGATAGCGCCAACCATTGCAGCGCGCGCGTTTGCCACGGCAGATCATTACACCGGTGGCGGCAGGTTACGTTTACATGCCATTACCGGTATTACGGCAGAGCCTGGTCATGGTGAATTTTTAATTGATAAAGATGAACGCTATGCACGCACCGGCGAATATCTGGAAATTGTAAAGCGCGCATGGACATCTACCGAGCCATTTGATTTTGAAGGTAAATATTTCACCGTAAAAGGCGCATTTAATCCATTAAAGCCCGTTGCAAAACCCCATGTTCCCATTTCATTTGCGGGCTCATCTGATGCCGCTTATCACGTTGCAGTACGTCACTCCGATTTATATGCGTTGTGGGGAGAACCATTGGTGGACGTGAAAGAGCAAATTGCAAAACTTCATGCGGCTGCAGATTTAGCCGGCGTGAAAGCGCCGCGCGTTAGCCTATCCGTGCGTTTAATCTTGGGCGAAACGGAAGACCTCGCATGGCAAAAGGCCTATAAAATTCAAGCTGCGCTAGAAAAAAACTACAAACCCATTCCAAATCGTGTTCAGGGTACTGGCTCAAAGCGTTTGATGGCTGCCGCTGAGCGCGGTGAGCGTCACGATCGCGCTTTGTGGATGGCTACAGCAAGTGCCGTTGGCGGATCACATGATTCAACTGCATTAGTAGGTACGCCCGATACCGTAGTTGCTGCCCTGCTGGATTACTATGATATTGGCGTAACCACTTTTTTAAACCGTGGTTATGACCCACTCTACGATGCAATTGATTATGGCCGTTATATTATTCCTGCTGTGAGAGAAGAAGTACGCCGTAGAGAACTTCACGCTGCACAGAAATCTGCTTAACGCCTTTCTGTTTAATTAGAATGATGTACTGCTTATATTAAAACAGCAGTACATCATTTCAACGCTCATCCTCTCACACATAAAATTCTTCACCCACAATTTTATAATTAATAAGTTATACAAATAACTATTAATAGGCTATTCATTTTTATATTTCCAACTTTTTAAAAAAATTCTATGGCATAGAGATTGCTAAATACCTAGAGATTGATTTTTATTGTTGCTTTCTGGCCACTAAAAATCACATAAGTATTAATAGAGATTTCATGAAAATTTATACACATGTTTAAAAATTTGGAAAAAACACCATGGCAAGTTCGCGAAAATTTAGAAAAAGTATAGGCCTGTTATTTATAGGGGCGAGTATAGCAAGTAGCCACTCTGCATTTGCAGCAGAGAGTCAACAGGATGCTGCAGTGAAAAATACAAGCACTGCAGAAAAAAAAGAAGAACAAAAACCCACTAAAAAAGCCAAAACATTACAACGCGTTGTTGTGACAGCACAACATCGCAAGCAAGATCTACAAGATGTACCCGTTTCAGTGACTGCCGTTAAAGCACGCGATCTTGCTGAAACAGGGCAACGCACTTATGACCTATTTAACTTAGTGCCTAACGCAGCCACTGAAAACCCTGATGGCGAATCGCGTCCACGTTTATACGTGCGCGGTTTAGGCACTGGTGACGTATCTGCAAGTACCGTTTTCCCAGTAGGCGTTTATGCAGACGGTGTCTATTTAAACTCCCCTACTGCAACTGGCGTCGCCTTATTTGACCTGGAACGCGTGGAAGTTTTACGTGGACCACAAGGTACACTTTACGGAAAAAATACTACCGGCGGTGCCATTAATTATCTATCGCGCCTACCCGATTTTAATGGGCCAGAGGGTCATTTGACTTTAGGCGTAGGCAACTACAGCCAACGCACTATTGATGCAGCATTTGGTGGAGCTATTACCGATACTATTGCAGCACGAGCCGCATTCACGACTGAAACGCGCGATGGCTTCACCAAAAATCTTGCTACTGATAAATATGAAGGCGGAATCGATAAAAAAGCCTATCGAGTTCAAGTGTTAGTAAAACCTAGCGATGACCTTGATATTCTTTTTAAAGTTCACAAGCGTGATTACGATGACAATGGTTCTAATGGCTCTTTACCACTCGGCACCTACAACCCTAACACTGCAATTTCTTATACACGCCCTGAAGGACGTTACATTGAAAACGGTGTTTACAGCACAGGGAAAATTGAACACGAAGGCGAAAGCATTACCATCAATAAACATTTTGGCGATTATGTATTAACGTCAATCACAGCCCGGGATGACATAAGCAATAATACGATTGGCGGTGGTGGCACTAACCCGCTGGAAAACAACTCGCGTACGAAATCTGATACCGAATGGGAACAGTTTAGCCAAGAGTTTCGCCTGACTTCACCGCAAGAAAGTAGCTTACGCTGGATTGCAGGTTTGCATTTCTTTAATGAAGATTTATTTAACGATTCAATTGGTGCGCGTTATCAACAATCAGTTGCACAACTGCCAGCACCTTTAGTTGCACAGTCTGCAGCGGCTCCTGGTTATCGCGATACCCAATACGATCACGATACCAAAAGTAGCGCTGCCTACGGCAACATTACCTATGACTTCACCAACAAATTTAGTTTAACCGGTGGCTTGCGTTGGACGCAGGAAGAAAAAGAACTGGACATCAGTTTGCTCCAATACACTTTGGTAAATTTAAAAGCAGGCAATTTCTGGGAAGTATCGAATCTTGCACCTATTGCTCCGGCAACTACATTAACTGCAAATGTTAATCAGAACCGCCAGCTTGATAAGACGTGGAAAGATTGGGGCTGGGATATAACACCAGAATATAAATTTAGCGATACCTTTAAAACATTTTTCCGTTATGCCCGCGGCTTCCGCTCAGGTGCAATAAACGTAGGTGTACAAGGTAACTTGGACCCGGTACGTATCGTTGAGCCAGAATATGTAAATAGTTATGAGTTAGGTTTCAAATCTGAATGGTTTGAGGGTGAATTAACCGTAAACGGAAACGTTTTCTATAACGATTACACCGATATTCAAACCAATTTGTTAGTGCCAAACCCAGCAGGCGGCATTACCTCTGCATTGGCAAATGGGCCTAAAGCAGAAATCAAAGGTGCTGAATTTGAATTTGATGTATTGCTAACCGAGAATTTGCGTGGTCGTCTTGCGCTTGCATTTTTAGATAGCGAATACACCGAGTTCATTAATCGCAACCCTCTTACAGGCGTAATTACTGGCGACAACTCTGGCAATACTCTTGTTCGCGCTCCGAAATTCACACTCGGCTCAAGCCTTGATTACACGTTTCCACTGGCATCAGGTGCAAGCATTGTGGCCGGTATAGATGCTCGTTACCGCGATCGCGAATACTACCTGGTTGACAGACAAGACCTTAATGTAGATGGGCCATTAAGCCAAAAAGCCTATTCAATTATTAACCTTCGTTTAACGTACAGCACGCCAAACCAGAAAGTTCGTGTTGCAGGTTATGTTAATAATGCCGCTGATGAACTCTATCAAGTACATGGTCGCCCAGGTGCTGGCGGCGCGGGAACCTATGTAATTACTTATGGCAACCCATTAACAGCAGGCCTTTCATTAACATTGAAATATTAATGATTAGTTAACGGTTAATGCATCACCCGACAGCAAGGATGCTGTTATATTTTTTGTAAAAATGCATGTTATGAAATGGCAAAAAATACTAAACCAAAAATTCTTAACCACTAACTATAGCCGCTAGAGAACAGTATGTCGTTATACATATTAAAACGATTATTAATATTAATTCCTACATTACTAGGCGTGATGACACTGTCTTTTATTATTACTCAATTTGTTCCTGGTGGGCCGGTAGATCACGTTCTGGCGACAATAGACAGTGAAAATGGCCGGGGCGGAAATGGCGATGGCATAGCAACAGGCAGTAGCTTTAATTACAGTGCACGTAACGGCATAACACCGAAACAAATAGATCAGCTCACCAATTTGTATGGTTTTGATAAACCTTTACATGAACGCTTTTTTTCAACAATTAAAAATCTCTTAACCTTCAATTTAGGTGAAAGTTATTATCAACATCAAAGTGTTGGTTCCTTAATTAAAGAAAAGTTAGGCGTTTCTATTGCATTAGGCACATGGACTTTCTTGCTCACCTATCTTGTGTCTGTTCCATTAGGTATAGCAAAAGCGATTAGAGCAGGTTCTCGCTTTGACACTATTTCGAGTTTGATTGTTCTCATAGGTTATGCAATGCCCGGTTTTATCCTAGGTGTTTGCCTGATAGTGCTTTTTGGTGGCGGTTCTTTCTGGGATATTTTCCCACTGCGCGGCCTCACCTCAGACAACTGGGATGAACTTAGCTTTACACAAAAAATTCTTGATTATCTATGGCACGTAACCTTACCCGTTGTCTCGTCTGCAATAAGTTTATTTGCCATAAAAACTCTGCTCACCAAAAATATGTTTTTGGACGAAATCAGTAAAAATTATGTTTTAACTGCAAAGGCCAAAGGTCTATCGCATCGTAGAATACTGTGGAAGCATGTTTTCAGAAACACGCTCTTACCCTTAATTACTGGCTTCCCAGCAACCTTTATAGGTGCTTTTTTTACTGGAAGCCTGCTCATAGAAACATTATTTTCATTAGATGGCTTGGGCCTCTTATCCTTCGAGTCAGTTAACAATCGCGATTACCCTGTTGTGCTTGGATCACTTTATTTATTTACACTCATTGGGTTGTTATTAAAGTTACTGGGCGATATCGCTTATGTATTGGCCGACCCACGTATTAAATATTCCGCCCAGTTTAACTAAATAGCTCAACTAGATAGCTGGACTAAATAGTTCAACTATCTAGTTCAACCAAGTAGCTAAACGAAAGAATCAAACTTGAGAGACCACCTACAGTGACAAGTATTAACACCGAAAAAACGTCTGGCGCAAAACTATGGCGAAAATTCAAACATAATCGTTTGGGCTACTGGAGCTTTATTATTTTTATATCGCTTTATATTTTTAGCCTAGCTGGTGAAATAGTATCGAATGACAAACCGTTGATTGTTCACTACGACAATAATTGGTACTTTCCATTTTTACATCACTACCCCGAAACAACGTTTGGCGGAGTGTTTCCTGCCTACACTGACTATTATGATCCCTTTGTAAAAGAGCAAATAACTAAGGGGAAAAATTTTGCGATATATCCAATTAACCCTTACTACTATGACACGCTCAATTACTTTTCTGCCGATGGCCACTTTCCTGCGCCGCCTTCACGTGATCATGTGTTAGGTACAGACACTGCCGGCTATGATCTTGCTGCACGGCTGCTATATGGCTTTCGCATATCCGTAACATTTGCATTTGCACTCACATTATTTGGCACAATCTTGGGAGTATTTATTGGCGCAATACAAGGCTATTACGCGGGAAAAGTGGATTTTTTTGGCCAGCGGCTTATTGAAATATGGAATGCAATTCCTGAGCTTTACTTATTAATAATTTTCGCCTCAATTTTTTCACCTAGCTTATCGCTCTTATTTGTACTCTTATCATTATTCAGTTGGGTAATGCTATCTGACTATGTGCGTGTAGAGTTTCTAAGAAACCGCCAGCTTGAATATGTTAAGGCTGCACGTGCCATGGGCTTACCCAACAGGCTCATCATCTGGCGCCACATACTGCCAAATAGCCTCACACCGGTTATTACATTTTTACCCTTTCGTTTAAGTGCTGCCATTATGGCGCTAGCAAGCTTGGACTTTTTGGGTTTAGGCGTTAGCAACACTGGGCCAAGCCTTGGCAATTTAATGTCGCAAGGCAAAGCTAATCTTGATGCATGGTGGATATCTTTATTTACCTTCGGCGTACTCATGGGAACATTATTGCTATTAACTTTTATAGGCGAAGCATTGCGGAATGCATTAGATAACCGTACTCCAGACCCTATTAAAAGAACTAATGAAAATCTATTAACGTCAAAAAGTGAAAGCAGAGAATTATCAGGCGCTCCCGTATGAAGTTGATTTCCACCTGTGCAGTATTTTTTTTATTGCTAGCCCAGAATACATATGCTGAACATGGTTTTGCGCAATTCGGAAAACCTAAATATCGCGCTGATTTTCAGCATTTCGATTATGTCAACCCAGATGCACCCAAGGGCGGCGAGCTAAATTTATCCAACACAGGCATCAATAGCAGCTTCGATAAATTTAATCCCTTTAACTTGAAAGGCCGCCCTGCACCTGGGCTATTGGAACTGGTCTTCGAAACCCTCGCAATTTATAGCTTGGATGAACCCAACACACATTATGGCTTGTTAGCAGAAGACATTTCCGTTGCGCCTGATTTTAGTTGGGTAGAGTACAGGCTGCATAAACATGCACAATTTTCTAACCACGACCCCGTACTAGCAGCAGATGTTAAATATTCTTTTGATACTTTAACCAGCACCAAAGCTAGCCCTACATTTGTTGCCTATTTTTCTGAAATAGAGCGAGTCGATATTATTGATGAACGAACAGTACGTTTTATTTTTAAACGTAAAAGCCGTGATCTGGTTTTTATAGCCGGCAGTTTGCCAGTGTTTTCCCCCAATTGGGGCTTAACGGCTTCGGGGGAACGTATTTCATTTGAAAATATCAGTACTGAAAGCCCTATTGGTAGCGGCCCCTATCAAATTGAAAAAGCTATACAGAAACGTACCATTAGTTATAAACGCAATGAAAATTATTGGGGCAAAGATTTAGCCGTAAGACGCGGCACACTCAACTTTGGTCATATTAATTATAAACTTTATAAAGACCGAGACACCCAAGTATCCGCTTTACGCTCTGGCGACTACGATGTATTTAGTGAAAACCAAATGCGCTATTGGTGCTGTCAGTACATTGGCAATCGATTTGATTCTGGAGAACTTAAAAAAGAATTGTTTCCGCACAAGAACCCTCCGGCGATGACAGGCTATGCCTACAATTTACGAAAAGAAAAATTTAAAGACGTGCGCGTCCGTAAAGCATTAATTTATGCATTTGACTTTCAATGGGTAAATCAAAAAATATTTGATAATTATTTCGGGCGCGTATACAGCTATTTTTCACTTACTGCGCTTGAAGCTAAGGGCCTTCCAAGTGAGGCAGAATTAAAGCTGCTTGAGCCATATCGCAACCAATTAGACCCTGCCGTATTTGGCGACTTTGTTAAACTCCCCACAACTACACCCGCAGGAAATGTACGCGCCAACTTGATTGAGGCTAAAAAATTATTAGCCGAAGCAGGTTGGATATATAGGGATGGTGCCTTGCGTAATGCCAGTAACGAGCCTTTCACTATAGAAGTTAGTGGTTCACGCGGCCCTAATATGTTGCTGGATGCTTACTACTTAAATTTAAAGAAGCTGGGAATTATCGTTCAAGAAAAAACATCTGACCCGGCAACCAGCCGTAATCGATTAAAAAACTTTGATTACGACTTTACTAACTTTGCCTTACGAGAGGCAAGAATACCCAGCTCTGAATTATGGCGTAGTTTTAATAGTGAGGCAGCGAGTAAGCCTGGCTCGGATAATATTATTGGGGTTAAATCTCCCGTTATTGACGCACTGATTAAAAAATTAATGGATGCTGAATCACAGTCAGAAGCCGAAACAATTGGCAAAGCTTTGGATAGGGTATTAATGCATGGCTGGTATATTCAACCTTGGCGTTATTTATCGGATCACTATGTGGTATACAACAGCCGATTGCACAGACCTAAAACTCTACCGCTTTATTACAATGCCAATGAATGGATGATTGCCACCTGGTGGGATTCCAAGGCAATTTCAACCATTAATTCTTTGGCTAAACAATAATATGTAGAACAAGTGTTTGCGTAATTATCAACACGTCTGCTCAATATGAAGCAGGCTTTTAATAAATTTTACACAAAAATTTTACAAGCTAGCCGCAAAAACACATAAAACAATGACATAGCTCATAAATACTTATTAAATAAAGTTGGAATAATTCCTGCAAAGAACACAAGGAAATATTTAATTTTTATTATGGAGCTTATGATGTCAACAATTTCTGCTTTAAAAAATAATAATCGTGCAAAAACTGCCTTAAATAAAATTTGGTTTACACGCTGCCCTGTTCCAACTGCAACGGGTCTAGCTTATAAATTAGGTTGGTTAACCAATGAATTTTCCGGGCAAGAAATTACTATTGATACACTGCAAGAAAATCGTGAATTTGGTCGCCATCATTACGATCATCAATTACCAGAACTCATTCGCGAAGGCGGTAATATCCTTGCGTTGGCTGCACGTGCACAAGGTGCAGATACGCGTTTAATTGGCTTAACCTGGATTGAAGAATGGCAAACTATTTTAGTTCGCCCGGATTCAGGAATTACCAAGCCAGAAGATTTAAAAGGTAAACGCTTAGCATTGCCCGATTGGAATCATCACAGCATCCACAGTCATCAACGCGGCACAAGTATTTCTCGTGGCATGTCTATTCAGGGTTATCGCGGTGTGTTGCATTACGCTGGGCTCACATTTGATGATGTGGAGCTCGTTGAAGTTCCATCCAATCGTGCTAATCCCACTCGTCCGCAGCAAGAACGCGAGGAACATGAAGGCTTGCGTAATCTATGGAGCGGCTTGGATTATTTAGCAAAAGGCCTAGTAGATGCAGTCTATGTAAAAGGGGCTTCTGCTGTTGATGCAGCGCGTGCTACGGGAGCTATTGTGGGCATTGATCTAGATCGTTTACCTGACCCGGCCTATAGAGTTAATAATGGAACTCCTCGCCCCATTACCGTCCATAAAGATTTCATTGATAATCATTTTGATGAGCTTGTACGATTCCTATCACAAACATTGAAAGCAGCTGATTGGGCTGCAGATAACAAAGACAAAGTATTTGAAATTTTACAGAGCGAAACACGCGGCAGCAGCAGTGGTGTTGAAGAGGCTTATCGCGATGACTTTCATAAAAAACTTCACCCCGATTTATCTGCCGAGCGTTTGGCCTATTTTGAATCGCAAAAAAAATCACTCTGGCTACATGGCTTTCTAGAAAATGACTTTGATTTTAAAGATTGGATTGACGAGCGCCCACTCACCGCTGCCTATAAGCTGCTAGCTGAATGGAAAGAACAAGCTAAGGAATAAAAGGCAGTATTGAATATAACATTGGTATCGATCTGAAAGACTAAATAAGCAGTTGTAAATTTCACTGCTTATATTAGAGGTTAAACTAAACAGCATTCCTTTTACATCCCGGTTATCACCGGGATTTTTATTTTCAGGATTAATCATCCGCACAATAAAAACTAATTTACGAGGTACCCAAACATCTAGAATTAAATTTATTACCTTACGTTATCCTTTAGCACGAGCTAAGTTAAGTTCGCACTAAAGTTTAATTAACTGAGCTCTTTAAGCCGCTTCTATTTTTAATTGCGATAAAGCTTGCTCTAACGGGCGAGTATCAATCCAAGCATTTACATCTACGACGTTAGGAATAAAATTCCACCGATGCAGAAAACTAGTAAAATCTTGTAGGCCTGCAATATTTTGACTAGATAACTCAGTTTTCAAACGTAAGTGCGCATCAGCACCATAAGCTTGAGTTACCCAATATTCACTGCTATTCGTTTCACGCGCTAAAAAGCGACGTGTGTCACTTGGGTTTTTCCATGCCCAATGCTCAGCACGCACCACTTGATCAATAATTCGTACAGCAGAATCAAAATGATTATCAAGCAAGCTAATATCTACTGTTAGGGTTCTTGGCGTACCATTGTTAGCACGAATTAAAGGCTCAGGATGCGAGCCTACATCCATCACAATATGTAAACCAAATTGATTAGCTATGGCCGCGGCCGAGGAACCCTTTAAAAATATCGCATCTACTTCACCGCGAATTAAGCCTACCAGTTCTGCGTTGCGACCACTGGAGCGACGGCCGCCAAACAATAAAGTGCCATTAGGTTGCTGCGCGACCTCATCGCTCTGCGTACCACCAATAACGTAATCAACCAACTCTACATCGCTAACATTTAGCCCTTCCAGTTTTAACGCATTCTCTAAACCACGAATTGCTTGCGCGCGTGAGAAATCTATTTGAACGCTCTCCCATTTTGGCAAACCAAATTTTCGGCCTTTTAAATCTTTCACAGTTTTAATGCCAGAATCTGGCAGTGTTAATATGTATTGCACTTCATCTGCCCATGAGAGACCAATCACACGGGTTTCACGCCCTACAGAACGTGCCCAAATGGCAGGAATATTGCCACCATGTCGAACAGAATTTACTAAAGTGTGATCAAAATGAGATTCACGCACAGCTTGATCATTAGATTCGCGCAACGATTTAATAATTGTTGACTGTGTGGTAAAACTTTCTTCCAGCCAACCTTTTTGTAAAGCTATACCAAGACCTGTGGGAACGGGGCAACGTGTGTACCAAAGTGCATCAAGGGGATCCGAACGACTCATTAGAAATACTCCTAAATATGAAATTTTAAAATTGTCTATCTAAGCCCTTTTACCAAGGGCAACACTTCTTCACCAACACGATATGCTTCTTCAAGATGAGGTGTACTCGCTAAAATAAATGCATCTGCACCCAGCTTTACCAAATCATCTAAACGTTCGGCAACTTGTTCATAACTACCTACAATGCCATTGCCCTGGCCGCCGCGAAGCAAATTAAAACCAGACCAAATATTGGGTTCAACAATAAGGTCTTTATAGCTATTAACACTTGACGGGCGAAAGCCACCCTGACGACTTGCGCCCACAGAATCACCTGAGCCTGCGCGAGAATTAAAACGCTGGATAACTTCTGGCGAAAGATTTTCAAACCCGCGCTTTACTTCTCTCCAAGCCTCTTCTTCAGTTGGCCGCGCTACTATATCTACACGTACTGCGCACTTAATCTTACGACCTAGCGCATCGGTTTTGTGTTTAACGCGCTCGAATTTTTCACGTAATTGTGCAAAAGGCTCTAACCACGTTAAATAATAATCTGCATGTTTGGAGGCAGAGACCAAAGCCGCATCTGATGAACCTGAGAAATAAATTTCCGGGAATTCTTCTTTCGTTAAGGGGTAAGGCAATGCTGCATTTTCTACCTGATAAAATTTTCCGTTGTAAGAAAATGCTTCGCCCTTCCATACGCCACGTAAAATATCCAAAAACTCTGTAGTGCGGGTATAGCGATCATCATGCCCTGCCACATCGCCCCACCATAATTGTGAAGGGCCACCGCCGCCGGTAATAATGTTAAACAAAGCACGGCCGTTAGTGGCGCGCTGCAAACTTGCAGTCATACGAGCAGCAGTGACAGGATTTAAAAATCCTGGCTGGAATGCAATCATAAAACGAAAGGTTTTGGTTTCTCGGGCAAGTATTGATGATATAGCCCACGGCTCATCAGTCATAGGAAAGGACGGAATTAAGCCACCGTGAAAGCCAGATATCTCAGCTGCTTTTGCAATCTCTGCCACGTAATCAATATAGCTAAAGCCATCCTCTCCACCGCCACTTAAACCAATTCTTTGTGAATTGTCAGCACCCGGCGGCCAGTCGCCACGAAAAGGTGCTGGATTGCGATGCGAACTCGGTTCGCCGTGCGTGGGCAATCGCCAAAAAAAATCTACACTCATAGCTTGTGTTTCCATTTCAAAAATTAATTAGGCTGCGTTACTTGCTGAATTTGAAAGTGCGCGCAACTGTGGCAAGACATGCTCACCTATTCGATAGGCTTCCTCCAAATGAGGGATACCTGCAAAGATGAAGCTGCTTACACCCGCATTAATGTAATCTTTGATTTGTAAAATAATATCGGCATAACTACCCACCAAGGTTAAATTAGCGTGAGTATGCTGAGTGGCCAATCGTTGATACACGAGGGGAAGATGGTTACCGGTATCGATATGTGCAGCGCTAGCAGTTTGTGCCAAGAACCGTTCAGCATCGGCCACTGCTTCTTCTTCAGTTTCACGTGCAAGCAAATCAATCCGCAAGCTAATAGCAAGTTCTGGATTTTTAGCGTTAATACGTTGAATCAGCGGCTGAATATCATCCGCTTTAAGAGGGTTGATAATATGGTAGTCGGCATGCTCGGCAGAAATAGCGATTGCCTGGTCGCTCTCGCCAGACAAATAAATAGTAGGTACAGGATTGCCAGCAAGAGGGCCTTTAAACCCGCCTTCAAGCACCTCAAAAAAATCACCCTTGAAACTAAAAGGCGCTTGGGTAATAACACCTTTTGCTACTCGAATAAACTCATCGATACGTTGATAAGTATCTATTTCCGCAAGTGCATCGCCCTGTTGCTTACGCACCTGCTCTCCATCACCGGAGCTAATCTGCCATGCAAAACGATTACCGCTAAAGCGCTGGTAACTCACTGCATTTTTTGCTGCATAAACAGCCGAGCCCCGTGATGCTTCAAATTCAGTTAGCAATTTTAAATGACGTGTTCCGCGCAGCACATAACCCACAATAATCCAGGACTCATCACCTGCCAAATCATGCTGAATCTGTATACCGTTAAAACCGGTTAAATCAGCTGCACGAGCAACTTGATGAAGGTAATCGAAATAATTGAACCGCGTACCCCGTGGATCTGTCACATGAGAAGAATAAACATGATTTTCGTTATCACGCTCGCCACGCTTGGTGAACCTTGCATCCCCAAATCGAGCATCACCACTACTGGGTAATTGCCAAATAAATTCAATTGCCATAAACCATCACCTGAAAAAAATTTTAAGTTATTTCAACTTACATAAGGCAGATACCATGCCATAAAAAAAGTGAGCAGATGAAATGCTTTATTTCATGGATTATTTTATGTAAATAGGTAGGAACTCAAAAAAATAGTACTTTTTTTGAAGATACATTATAAATTTCCAAGAGAGCGGCAAGAAATAAGAAGGACATGCCTGCGCAGAAAACAACACATAACTATAAAAACTATTATTTTTTCAACACTTACATTAACTACAAACGTAATTTTCATTCACAGCATTTTTATTGTCGCCGAAGCATCAACAATTACTAGCCTCACTCGCCCACCACTTCAGACTCGGTGACTCATATTTAAAATTAAATATCGCGTTTGTTGTGCGGTGCGTAGTCATCTTTCATTATTGGCCTGTCACTTGCTAATAGGAATTATTTAATTTTACTGAACTGTTAAAGTATGAATCACAAATACCCTTTATTACGCTGCCTTGCCCTTTATCGCCATATGCCGTGGCGATTTTCATTAACGTTTATATTGTTTCTTATTGGCAACCTAGGCATGGCTTGGCAACAATGGCTGGTAGGCCGAGCAGTTCATGATGTTGAGCGGAGTGTCGCTGTCGTAAAGCAGGCCAACGGCACATTGGATTACCACGTTGCATTGTATTGGTTAGGCATATTGTTTTTAGTCGCTTTAGGCAGAGGAATCATTCAATACTTTTCAGGCTTACTCGCACTAATTATTGGTCAAGATTTATTGTCTATTTTGCGAGAGCGTATTTTTTCTCAGGTACAGCGATTGGATTTATCCTATCACCGCGCAAATGGTGTGGGTGGAATGATTACGCGGACTACGCGTGATGCCGATAAGCTACGTGATGCGCTGGTTAACTTCTGGCGCCAAGTCGTTGAGACAAGTTTAGTCATTTTGGCCTCTGTGGGCATGTTGTCTTGGTACAACACTTGGCTTGGCATAGTGCCGCTCCTTATTACACTTGGCGGCATGGCGATTTTTATTTATCAAACGGATCATCTCGTGACCCTTGATCGGGCAGTAGGCGCTGCATACGACACCGTAAATCAAAATCTAAGTGAGGGTGTTAGCGGCGTACGCGTGATTAAAGCATTTGGCTTAGAGCCTCTTCGCGTTGAAGATTTCACTCAAGAAGTAAAAATATTTACACTCCATGCAGCACGTGCATTGGCTTATGCAACCTCGCGCATTCCATTACCCCAAATTGTGATTGCACTCGGCAACGTCTGGGTACTTGCCTATGGCGCACATTTAGTCGGCCAAGGAAAAATAAATATCGGCGAACTGGTTGCATCGGTATTGCTTGCCAATATGTTGGTGTTACGCATCGAAGGTATTGGTCGCGTTATGCAAATATTTGCGGATGCGCGCTCATCCGCTGCTCGCATTTGGGAGATTTTGGACGCAGAACCAACACATACGGGTGGAGCCGAACGCTTGCCTGAAATACCTATTGGCATTCGTTTAACACATGTCAACGTAGAAAAATCCCATCGCGACAAATACATTTTGCATGACTTATCCACACAAATTAATCCGGGCGAAATTGTTGCATTGGTAGGTACCACAGGCAGTGGGAAAAGCACACTCATGAGCTTGTTGCCGCGCTTAACAGATGCGGATGCAGGCGAAGTCGCTATAGGCTCCGATAGCTTTGGTTGGCTTGACGTACAAGATCTTGATACTCACAACTTGCGCCAGCGAGTACATATTGTGCCGCAAGAAAGTTTTTTATTTTCCGATACTCTCGCCGCAAACTTACGTTTAAGCAACACCAATGCAACTCAGGAAGAATTATTAGAAGCATTAAAGCTTGCAAGTGCAGAAGAAGTCTTAGCGCGTCTTGAACAAGGTTTCGACACACGTATTGGCGACCGAGGCATTACGTTATCAGGCGGCCAACGCCAGCGTATTTGTCTAGCGCGTGCATTTTTAAGTAAAGCCTCAATTCTTGGGTTTGATGACGCAACCAGTGCATTAGATGCTGCAACCGAACGCAGAATTCTCGATAACATTCGCAACTTCAAACAAACGCAAGGGCGCGCAGTTACCGTATTAATTGTATCCAGTAAATTATCTACCGTGCTTTTAGCTGATCGCGTTTTAGTATTAGCGGACGGAAAAATACTTGCGCAAGGTACACACAACGAACTTCTTGCCAATAGCACTGCATATCGCGAGCTTATGGGTATTTAATCCTGTTTTTAAAAGAGAATTTTTATGGCACCTGTCGTACGAGGCAATGTTGCATTAAGTGATATTGAATTAGAAGAAGCATTAGCAAAAAAATCATTAGAGCGCGGCATGTTTAAACGCTTGCTGCCATTATTAGCCCCTGTCCGCGCATGGGTTATTACAGCGATTATTATCGAAGCATTATTAGTCATTTCTATGTTCATTCGGCCATGGCTAGTCGGTACCGTTATTGACGATGGTTTTACCAAGGTCGCAGAAAAAATTACAATCAATAATTCTGTCATCCTTTGGGTATCTGTTGCATTGGCTTTAACCTGGGCAGCGCGCTTTATTCTTTCCGGTATCGGCCAGTATATTAGCGGGAGAGCCGCAATTCAGGTGATCAACGATTTTCGAGTGCGCGTTTATACACATGTGCAACGCTTAAGTGTGGGTTATTTTGATCGCACTAAAGCAGGCAGAATTACCGCGCGTGCCGATAGTGATGTGAATGCACTTGAGCCTTTATTAATTCAAGGCCCGCCGGAGTTTATTTCTGCGATTATGCGCTGTGTACTGGCAGGTATAATGCTTTGGTTAATTTCCCCTAGTTTATTTTTTAGTGTTGCAGGGATAGTGCCTATTATCATTATCGCTACTACTATTTTCAAACGTATTGCACAACGCAACTGGGGGAAGGTGGCAGAAAATCGCAGCCGCTTTACTGCGCACTTAGTAGAAACTGTTGCGGGTGTTCGTATTATTAAGCAATCGGTGCAAGAGGCTCCCAATCAAAAACGTTACAATCAGCTTGTACATGATTTTAATTCAGCACTCATTTTTGGCAATTTGCGCTCAAGCTGGTTTGCACCCTTTACCGGTTTGTTATCCACCCTTGCGATGGCGGTATTATTAGTTGTAGGTGCTCGGGGCGTTGCTCTTGGAGAAATATCACTTGGCCAAGTTGCAGCGAGTTTATTTTATGTTTTTCTTTTCCTCGCGCCATTGCAAGAGTTGAGTGACTTATTTGAACGTTATGCAAATGGTGTTGCTTGTGCGCAGCGAATTTTTTTGTTGTTGGATACTGACCCAGAAATTATTGATCGTGAAAATTCCCAACAGTTACCCAAAGTAAAAGGTTCGGTAGACTTCAATGATGTAAAATTTTCTTACACGCCTAATTCAACCAAATGGGTAATAGACGGATTAAACCTACATATTCCAGCGGGCGAAGTACTTGCAATCGTAGGCCCGACGGGTCACGGTAAAAGTACTTTAGTGCAATTATTAACACGATTTTATGAAGTCAACACAGGCAGTGTAACCATCGACAATATAGATGTACGCGACCTAAGCCAACATAACCTGCGACGTCATGTTGGCGTAGTCTTGCAAGACAACGTGCTATTCAGTGGCTCTATTCTAGAAAACTTACGCTTGGCTGCCCCAAATGCAACAGATGAACAATTAATTGAAGCGGCACGTGAATTAGGTGCCGATGAACTGTTAAACGAATTGTCCGATGGCTACCACACTCAGGTTGGCGCATTAGGCTCGCACCTAAGCCACGGTCAACGGCAACTGGTATGCCTGGTTCGCGCCTATTTAGCTGACCCGGCTATTCTCGTATTGGATGAAGCAACTTCTGCAGTGGATGTGCAAACTGAACGCCGCATTCAATTGGCATTACGCCGTTTATGCGAAGGCCGTACCGCTATTATTATTGCGCACCGCTTATCCACGATACGCGACGCAGACCGTATTGCCGTAGTTCGCGAAGGCAAAATTATTGAATTAGGTGCCCATGATACGTTGATGCAAGAAAATGGATTCTATGCATCTCTTTATCATGCCTATGAAGAAAATACTTTAGGTGTTGTGACAAAAGAGCAATTGAAAAAAGAAGATGATCAAGATGCAATAATTATTGCGGAGGAAGCAGAAAACACTTTGTTGGCTTAATCTATATTTCTGTAGAAACCTTATTCAATGCAATTGAAAGCCCGCCAGAATAGAGCGTGGCGTGCTTTCAATTGTAACTCGTTTCGTAGCATTCAAGCTTACGCAGCAACAGCTTCTGCATGCTTAACAGGAATAAGGTTAACATTGGAATGTAATTGTAATGCTTCAGAGACAGCCTCACGAACACGTTCAATAGTTGCAGAATGAGTGAGTTGATAATTTTCAAAGTCACTTGTTTGGCTGTAAATACCTGTAGGTACAGTGTACGCACCAAGACTACTGAAGAGCGGGCGTAAATGACTTTCTATAATAAGGGCGTGATGCGCGCTACCACCATTAGCACCTAGAATAACCGTCTTACGCTCCAAACCATCGCGGTCAACCAAATCAAATAAATGCTTAAATAATCCTGGATAAGCGGCGCGATATACCGGAGATGCAACTACCAGGATATCTGCTGACTCAATAGTTTTAAGAATCTGCTGATGCTCCAACGATAAATCTTCACGATAAAGTACAGCGCCAAAAGCGTTGGCAATTTCAGAAAAATCGATAATTGATGTTTTAACATTAGCCACATTGATGAACTCATTAAGAACAGCATCAACCAAACCAAATGTGCGAGAAGGGGTACTTAACCCACCTGAAAATCCTACTATGTGCATAATAATTACCACTAATTTTACGAATGTAATCTAAGAAAAAGCAAAAGCTGTGCCACAGAAAAACACACTATATTCAGCATAAAAATAGTTGTCTTGCTGAATTTTCAACAATTATTTAGAGACGCGATGTTGATTTTTAATCAATGACGCTTAGATTTTTTGTCTCGAAAAAGTCATAAGACAAGCCAATGTGACACATGTAAAAAAACCCTCAACAAATTTACATTGTTGATGGTTTTTATAGAGGATAACATTCAAGAAGTATCTAAAACTTTTCTGAATTGTAACTTGGAATTTCTAACCTGCCTGAAGCTCATTTTCATATCGACGGGTTTCGTTGTCATCGTCCGTAGCTTTACCCTGATAATGATCACTTAACAGCCCGTGGCGCTTTAACAGTGTGCGCATTACATTACGAGAAATGCCTAAAAGTGCAGCTCCATGCACCTGATTTGATCGCACATAAGCAAACGCTTGATGAACAATTAAACTTTCCAGCTTTTCAAAATGCGAATCATCGCCTTGTTCGGTAAATAGGCGTCTTAATTGTTGCGCGATAATGGTAAGCGGATCATCCTGCGCCGCATTCGCGACAAAATTGATAGGCGCTGATACGCCATTTTGCTGTGGAGGTTTATTGATATTCTGCAATGTTGGCGATGCCGTGCGAGAACTTCCTGCGCCTGTGCTCCAACCACCTGTGACCTTTAAGTGAGAAGCATCAATAACACTGGTACTCGCAACCAAGAGCGCAAAGTGAACAACATTCTCTAATTCACGGATATTGCCCGGCCATGAATAATGCAAAAGTAAGTCAACAGCCTCTGCAGAAAACTCTGGTAACTTTTGTCCCATGCGCTGACTGTATGACTTTAAGAAATACTCTGCCAAGGGCAAAATATCACCAGGGCGATCACGCAACGGCGGTAGTTTTACATGTGCAATATTAATTCTGTAGAGTAGATCACGACGAAAGTGGCCTGCACTAACCGCATAATCCAGATCAACGTTAGTGGCTGCTACCAAGCGAACATCAACCGGAATAGATTTACGCGAGCCAATGCGTACCACTTCTTTTTCCTGTAATACGCGCAATAATTTTACTTGCAGTGGCAATGGCAAATCGCCAATTTCATCGAGAAATAAAGTGCCACCATTTGCAGCCTCAAACCAACCTTCACGTTTGCCAACGGCACCCGTAAATGAACCAGCTTCATGGCCAAACAATTCACTCTCTGCCAAATGATCGCTAATGGCTCCGCAGTTAACCGCAAGGAATGGCCCCTTTCTACCACTTAACAAATGGATATGACGCGCAACTAACTCCTTACCAGTTCCAGTTTCGCCCCCAATTAACACCGGGGCTTCACTTGATGAAATACGTTCAATGTATTCCAAAAGATCCGCAGAGATTGGGTCGGAAAAAACCAAAGCTTTTGCACGCACTGAAAGCGGCTGAGCGTTGCCTCCTTCCAACGAAAGAACAACAGGTGGTTTAGATGAGTCAGTCACGGGTAACCTCAATTTTTTACAATGATGACAATGTGTTTGCTATTAAACAAACTGACAAGCAATACTTTAATGTGGCGCTATTGTAAGAGCTACGCTCCAAAATCTTAAGGAATTTAAAAATCTAAAGTTATAACGAAAAGAAAATACACAGGTAATTACTGCTTTATCCGCACCTATACAATTAAAAACACCTGCTCCAGGCAGGTGTTTTTATGTTGTAAGCGTTAAGTGATTTTCATTTAACGTAAATTTTATCAAAAATGCCGTTATCACCAAAATGTTCTGGCTGCGCTTTAGACCAACCACCAAAATCAGCAATAGTCACCAAGGATAATTTGGGGAAATTCTTAGCGTAGGTAGTAGCCACTTCTGCATTCCGTGGGCGATAATAATTTTTAGCTGCAATAGTTTGGCCTTCATTAGAATACAAATATTCCAGGTAGGATTTCGCAAGTGCAGCGTTGCCCTTGGCTATGGCATTTTTTTCTACTACAGCAACAGATGGCTCAGCAAGAATTGAAATAGAAGGAACAACAATGTCAAACTTATCTGCACCAAATTCTTTCAACACCAAATGCGCTTCGTTTTCCCACGCGAGAAGAACATCGCCTACTCCACGCTGAGCAAAGGTCGTGGTTGAACCGCGAGCACCTGAGTCAAGCACAGGAACATTTCTATAAAGCCTAGCTACAAAATCTTGTGCAGCTTGATCTGAACCGTACTTCTTTTTGGCGTAGCCCCAGGCCGCCAAATAATTCCAGCGTGCTCCGCCAGAAGTTTTGGGATTTGGAGTAATCACGCCCAAACCTGCTCTCACCAAATCATCCCAATCCTTGATTTTTTTGGGGTTGCCTTTTTTTACCAGAAACACGATGGTTGACGTATAGGGAGCACTGTTATCTTTCAAACGATTAGACCAATCATCAGGTAATAGCTTCCCTTTTTTAGCCAGCGCATCCACATCTGCCGCTAATGCAAGTGTTGCAACATCTGCTTGCAAGCCATCAATAATGGCGCGGGATTGACTACCAGAGCCACCGTGAGACTGCTCAACCTTGACAGTATCACCGGTTTTTTCTTTCCAGTATTTTGCAAATGCTGCGTTATATTCCACGTAAAATTCGCGGGTTGGATCATAAGATACGTTGAGCAAACTAACGTTCTTTGCAAAACTAGCAGACGAAATTAATAAAGTGGCGGCAAACATCGCCAGATTTTTTTTGGTAAAGAGCTTCATGGCTGTTCCTTAGTAAATCATACACATCAGGTAAAATGACAATGTACAGTTGATTTACCTAATGCTAAATTTATGCCAGCGAATGTGCTTTTCTAGATGCGTAGTGAAAATCAAGGAAATAACGATGAGGAAGGACTTTGCGAATAGCATAATCACTATAAAGTTTATAACAGCTTCATTTAAATGCTTTTCCGATAATTAAAGCAGTGTTATTGGCTCAAACTAAAGCACAACAAATTTCATGACATTAAAGGCAGCAACTTAACAGGGTAATACGCAGTGTTTCAATTTCAACAAGTGCTGAAAAAAAATATTAGAAACTAGTTGAATGTGGAGTTTTCAACAGTCATTCTTAAGCCTTAGCGAACCCTTTTATTAAACGCGCAATCAAAGACCCGAGATTGCGCGTGTTTAGAGCGTCTTACATCCTTATAAACTAAACGCTCTATCGTTGATTTAAAAACCCATCACATATTAGAACTCACCCAAGCCCTCGCACATGCAACACATCTCCCTCTCTGAACATTCTAGACTCCCCATGTTGGTAAACCCGCCAATGTTCATTTGTAGTCAGCGGTTTGGTAGCAATCACAACCATCCTGTCGTGCTGAGTATTATGCTTGCTTAGATCTAAGGATACATTGTTATCCACAAGCGTTACCGTAGTGAAGGGAAACTTACGTTCCACATATGCCAGCGAGGTTGAGCAATAGGTATAAAGCACATCACCATTAGACAAAATGATATTGAAAATGCCAAAGCCTTCAATTTCGCGGGCAATAATATCGAGCTTATGAAACAACTCTGCATTTGTTGGCTCCATTAATGGAAACGCTTGTTCCAAACGCTGCAATAAATAACAAAATGCTAATTCGCTATCCGTTTCACCTTGCGAGCTGAAACGCCCCGCTAACGCTGGCGAAAAATCTTTTAAATGACCGTTGTGGCAAAACAACCAGGTTTTACCCCAGAGCTCACGTTGAAATGGGTGACAGTTGATGAGCTTTACCTCACCCACAGTCGCTTTGCGAATATGAGCAATAATTGTTTTCGATTTAATATCCGAACTATTGATTTCAGCAGCCAAAGCAGAATTAGCAGCGGGCTCATGATCTAAGTAAACATCGAAACGATTGTTGCGATAAAACGCAATTCCCCAACCGTCTTTATGCTCATCCGTTAAACCACCACGCGCGCGAAATCCTGCAAAGCTAAAATTAATATTTGCCGGTTCTTTACAACTCATTCCCAACAACTGGCACATGCTATTTCACATTCTCTCTATTTAGAACTTCATTAGGTTTTCAATTTTTAATTTGCTTAGGTCGAATTAACTTGTTTGAGAACATCCAACATGTCAGGCAATTCTTCTGGCGCAATTAAATAGCCATCCACATCACTACTAACGCGATTCAGTATTGCAGTATCCGCTGTGACTAGAATACGTTTTGCCTGATAGAGCTCTATAGGCGCAATAAATGCCTGCGAGGTGTTCGCAATAGGCGGCTTTAACACATACTCTAGCTCCGGGTAGTGAATGAAGAGTACATCCGGCTCTACGCCCAAGTTAGCCAATAACGAAAGACTTCGTGTCTCAGTAAGGCGTACCCCAATTTTATAACCGCGATTTTTATAGTTACTCAGCGCTTTGTTAAAGTGCTTTAAGGTGACGTGATCTAATAACCGCGTGTGCAGCAGCACCCTATCCGGTGTTAACCCACAGTCGCTTAGGATAATTTCAAATGCTTTACCATGATCATCATTCACGCTCACAATATGGCGTGGCTGCACCTGTAATGAGAGTAAATAATCTTGACCATCGTACTGTTGTAAGTAATTTAGCGAATGCAGAGTGCGTACCAGTCGATCTAAATGTACGATTTGATCGTTGTTATCCAGTGAATTAAAAATACTGTTGATATTTAATAAATTCCCTGTGGATGCTCGCACAATTAATTCTGCTTCGTAGCCAATCACCTTTTCTTCACTCAGCGAGTGGATAGTATGAAACTCGCTTCCTAGAATCAGGCTGCCAAAACGTGCCCAATAACTGTTATCGGCTTTATAAAAACCTGTTTTAGGTAATGATTTGGTGCGCGCCTGTGCTTGCAGTTGATCATTAAAATAATTCATTAATTCGGTCAGTGGCATAATTCAGAAATTCCAATCAAAAGTTCCGGCTAAATATTCCAAGCCGTGCAGTACATAATGCAATGCATAATAAAGACCAGAAATTTCTTTAGAAAAGAATTAATACTTCTCAGCTTATAACGGAGCGCAAAGTCTGCGACTTACTGCACTTATTCATAGCAGCAAAGCGGTATAGGTAGCGGGGCCTGGAGAAGACCAGCCTATTAAGTGGGCAGGTTTGATACACCTGATTATAAGGATATAGAGATATATTCTTTCCAATTGTCTATAGCCATCATTATATTTCGCTACACATTCAATGATGTGTTTATCAAATACCGAACTGTTGAATTTCAAACAGACAGGTTAGGAGCATGTATGACAGTTGTGCAATTAAACAATCCATCCGCAGTGGCTGCACCAAAAGCGGCAGAAAAGCTGCCTGAATCTTTGGCGCAAGCAAATCAGCAAGCCGTTAGTGAGCAGCTGAAATATGCCGGAAGCGTATCGCCTGATGAAGCTTGGAAGCTTTTTGTAAACGGTCAGGCTCACTTAGTAGATGTGCGCGCCGCCGAAGAACGTAAATTTGTTGGGCACGTTCCCAACACCTTTCATGTGGCATGGCAAATAGGCCCTGCTCTTATTAAAAACCCACGGTTTTTACGCGAACTGGAAAACAAACTGCCTAAAGATACCGTCATCCTACTCTTATGCCGCAGCGGTAAACGCTCCGCCGCCGCCGCCGAAGCAGCAACAGCAGCCGGTTTTAAGTATGTGTTTAACGTACACGAAGGCTTTGAAGGCGATTTAGATGAACACCAGCAACGTGGTTCAAACGGCGGTTGGCGTCAGCGTGGCTTGCCTTGGGTTCAGGACTAAATCAAGAACACAAAAAGCCTAAAGAATTTTAAAACTAACAATAAGCTCAAGCTCGGCAGTCAAACGCTTTTATAAAATGGAATAGATGATGACGAACAAAACAAATAAAGAAACTGAGTTTTCTTTTGTGGCCAGCACCCATTGGGAGCTGGACAAAATTGTCAGCGAGCTGCGCACCGTTCGAAGCGAATGGCGCAGCCAGCGCGGTCGATTGCGGGAAGCGGGCTTACGCGAATTGCCATCGAGAGATGCGTTACAACACATTATTCATGATTTATGTGGCGCGCTCTTTCCTATGCGTTTAGGCCCACAGGATTTACGCGAAGAAAGCGAAGACTATTATGTAGGCCACACGCTAGATGCCGCGCTGAATCAACTTTTATTACAAGTTCAGTTAGAGCTCACCTACGTTGCACGTCAATTAGGTGACAATGTTGATGAGTCTGATTTAAAAAACCAAGCCAACAACATTGTTCGCTTATTTGCCAGCGCTCTACCGCGTTTGCGTCGCATATTGGATGTAGATGTGCAAGCTGCCTATCAAGGCGACCCTGCCGCACGCAGTGTGGATGAAGTTTTGCTCTGCTACCCCGGCATTCACGCCATTATTTACCATCGCCTTGCTCACACCTTATATGAATTGGGCGTACCTTTATTAGCGCGCATTGTTGCTGAGCTTGCTCACTCAAGCACAGGTATTGATATCCACCCTGGTGCGCAAATTGGCAGCGGATTTTTTATTGACCACGGCACCGGTGTAGTGATTGGCGAAACTGCCGTGATTGGTGAGCGAGTACGCGTTTACCAAGCCGTTACCCTTGGTGCGAAAACATTTCCGACCGATGAATCTGGAGCGCTTCAAAAAGGTTTACCGCGTCACCCGATTGTGGAAGATGATGTGGTGATTTATGCCGGTGCGACTGTCCTAGGCCGCATAACGATTGGCAAAGGCTCAACTATTGGCGGTAATGTGTGGCTGACCCGCAGCGTTCCAGCAGGCAGCAGCATTACCCAAGCCACCTCCAGAAATTTAGCGGAGGCGCATCTATGAGCATCAGTATTTCGTTTGGGCGAATCGTGAAAAATCTTCGCGAAGAGCGCGGCATATCGCAAGAAATTCTGGCAGATCGCGCCGATTTAAACCGCAGCTATGTGGGTGAGGTTGAACGTGGTACAGCTATGCCTTCCTTAAGTACCATCACCAAATTGGCACGCGCATTAAATTTATCGGCTGCTGATTTACTTGCACGCTATGAAAATTACGAAAAGGCTCAATTCGAAAAAGCGGGCTAATGCTCAATTCATTTTCCCTTTATTTTGGTAACTCTGCTTATTTTACCCGCTACATTCAACTTTGGTGGCTATAGCAGGTTGAGCTGCGCTTAGAAGAATGTGATCTTAGCTTAGTATTTTTTCTTCTATGCAAAAGATAATTTTACTGCTCGGTTTTCAACACTTATTGATTAATAGATACACTTTTATTCACTACTAGTTTCAACCTAATTCTTATATTAACTCCCCCACTTTCCTTAAAGGAGCTTCAGCATGTCGAATGAAAAAGAAGTGCAATCAGCACTTGGCGATAATGCAGCGCGTCAGTTAGCCAATGCCACAAAAACAACGCCCCAGTTATCGATAATTTCTCCACGCTGGCTTGTGCATTTATTGCAATGGGCTCCCGTAGAAGCAGGCATTTTTCGTTTGAACCGTGTGAAAAATCCACGTCAAGTGACTGTTACTTGCTCCAAGCGCGATGAATCAGAAATCACCCCAACATTTGTAGATTACGATGAAAAACCGCGTGAATATTTCTTAAACGCTGTGACCAGCGTTGTTGATGTTCACACTCGCGTATCCGATTTGTACAACAGCCCGCACGACCAAATTAAAGAACAACTGCGCTTAACTATTGAAACCATCAAAGAGCGTCAAGAAAGCGAGCTTATCAACAATGCTGAATACGGTTTGTTGGCCAGCGTTGACGACACCCAACGTATTTCTACATTGACCGGCGCACCTACACCGGATGATATGGATGAACTTTTAGTAAGAGTTTGGAAAGAGCCAGGCTTCTTCCTTGCGCATCCATTAGCGATTGCTGCGTTTGGCCGTGAATGTACTCGCCGTGGTGTTCCACCGCCCACAGTAAGCCTGTTTGGCTCACAGTTTATTACGTGGCGTGGCGTTCCGTTGATTCCATCGGACAAATTACCGATTGACGAAAATGGCAAAACCAAAATTTTGTTATTGCGTGTAGGCGAAAAACGCCAAGGCGTTATTGGTTTGTACCAACCAGGTTTGGCTGGCCAACAAAGCCCCGGCTTATCAGTTCGCTTTATGGGTATTGGTCGCAATGCTATCGCCTCTTACTTAATTTCGCTGTATTGCTCATTGGCTGTATTAACAGAAGATGCATTAGCGGTGTTGGAAGACGTGGATGTAAGCAAGTACCACGACTATCCCGATACTTATAAATAATTTTTGTATAGGAATAACAGCGGTAGGGTGAATAACCTCGCCGCTGCCAATAACCGCACTGCTAATTGAGTACTGATATGACTGACCATCAAGGTTTGCCAGATCTTCAATCTTTAGCCGCTATGGCTAATGAAATATTTCAGGCACTGCCAAATGCAGAGCCGATTGTGTCGGGCTTGCGTCCGCCTGCCGCTGCGCAAGCACCGCAATTTCCATCACAAAGTTTTACGCAGCGTCCGCAATTTGGTGGCAGCGCAGCCGATGTAGGCGCCGGCCAAGCGCCTTCAGTTTCATCGCCGCAATTAGAGCGTGAAACATCAAGCGCACCTGCTTATTATTTTAGTGAGCACTCAGGCGCTTATCCTTTAGCGAATTTGCAAATAGATCAGCTAGCGTCACAAGCATCGCCGCAAGATTTTGGATTGCCCGGCGAGGATGATTTGCGCAGTTTGTTAGCAGAAGATCGTTTTGTAACGCGTGCGCCTCAAGCGCCAGCGGCTACTGCAAAAACACCTTCGCAATTAGAGAGTCACTCTGGTAGCTACCATCAACCACAAGCATATGGCAGTGATCGCGTATCACCCAATGCAAGTGGGTTGCCTGGTGAGCATGATATTCAGCAGTTATTAGCCGCTGAATTTAGTTTTTCTAAATTTGATTCGCCTGCATCATCGAAAGGCGCAACACCTACACCTGATTCTAATTTTTATTTCTTAGATTCAGGCGCGCAACCCGTATTTGGCAACCAAGCTAAACAAGGCCAGTTCGCGGCTGAATCACAAGGTTTTGATGTTCATGCCATTCGTCGTGACTTCCCTATCTTGCAAGAGCGCGTTAATGGTAAACCGTTGGTGTGGTTTGATAATGCGGCAACGACACACAAACCTAAATCAGTAATTGATCGCGTAAGCTATTTTTACGAGCACGAGAATTCAAACATTCATCGTGCTGCTCACGAACTTGCCGCACGCGCAACGGATGCCTATGAAGGTGCGCGCAATAAAATTACAAAGTTTCTAGGTGCAAAATCGTCCGATGAAATTATTTTTGTGCGCGGCGCCACTGAAGGCATTAATTTTTTAGCAAATACCTTTGGTCAACAGCACGTTGGCGAAGGCGATGAGATTATCGTTTCGCAATTGGAGCATCACGCTAATATTGTGCCTTGGCACATGCTGGCAAATCGTGTGGGCGCTAAACTGCGCGTTATTCCTGTAGACGATACGGGCCAAATTTTGCTGGAAGAATTCCGCAAACTTATTAATGGCCGCACGAAATTAATATCCGTTACGCAAGTCTCCAATGCGTTGGGTACGGTAACGCCCATTAAAGACATTATCAGCATCGCCCACGCCAATGGTGTACCGGTTATTGTCGATGGTGCGCAATCTGTATCCCATATGAAAGTGAATGTGCAGGAATTGGATGCCGATTTTTTTGTGTTCTCTGGCCATAAAGTCTTTGGCCCAACCGGTATAGGTGTGGTCTACGGCAAGTCTGAGCATTTAAAGAATCTTTCACCTTGGCAAGGTGGTGGCAACATGATTGCAGATGTGACTTTTGATCGCATTATCTATCAAGATGCCCCTAATCGCTTTGAAGCCGGTACAGGTAATATTGCCGATGCAGTAGGTTTGGGTGCCGCGATTGATTATGTTGAACGTATAGGTATGGATCGTATTGCGCGTTACGAACATGATTTATTGGCTTATGGCACGCAACGTTTGCAACCTATTCCCGGTGTACGCTTGATTGGTACAGCGGCAGATAAAGCGAGTGTTTTGTCGTTTGTATTGGCAGGTTACAAAACTGAAGAAGTTGGAACAGAGTTAAATCGTGAAGGTATTGCGGTGCGCTCTGGCCACCATTGCGCGCAACCTATTTTGCGTCGCTTCGGTTTAGAGACAACGGTTCGCCCTTCGTTTGCGTTTTACAACACCTGCGAAGAAATCGATTTAATGGTGTCTGTGGTAGAACGTTTAGCACGCGCAAGACGTTAATAGCTAAAAACGCTCCACTCCGCCGGATAAAAGCCCAGATATTCTCTGGGCTTTTTTGTTGGTTACGAATCAAGCTTCTAACATTTCTTCATAATTTAGTTCTAAGCAAAGCATAAAATAGTATTTTGGTTCTCAAGCCTAAAAACATACTATTCATCCCGTGATTACATTTCAGTTTCTCTTGCGCGCTATCGTTGTTACAGAGTGAGCACCGTGCGAGCATCATCATATTCAGGAGTTAATAATGAGTTTACGTCTAGGGGATGAAGCCCCAAATTTTGTACAAGATTCCAGTGAAGGTGAAATCCATTTTCATGAATGGCTAGGTAATAGCTGGGGTATTCTCTTCTCTCACCCAGCCGACTTCACGCCGGTATGCACTACGGAATTAGGCTTAACAGCAAAGCTAAAAGAAGATTTTGCCAAGCGTGGCGTTAAAGCCATCGCCTTGAGTGTAGACCCCGTAGAATCTCACAAGCGCTGGATTGGCGATATTAATGAAACGCAGCACACTCTTGTAAATTTTCCTATTCTTGCAGATGCTGATCGCAAGGTTTCAGAACTTTACGATTTGATTCACCCCAACGCCAGCACCACTGCAACTGTACGTTCATTATTTATTATCGACCCCAACAAAAAAGTGCGTTTAATTATTACCTACCCTGCCAGTACCGGTAGGAATTTCGATGAGATTTTGCGCGTAATTGATTCATTACAATTAACGGACAATCATAAAGTTGCCACACCAGGTAATTGGAAATCAGGCGATGACGTAGTGATTGTTCCTGCCTTGCAAGATGCAGAGGAAATTAAACAGCGCTTCCCCAAAGGTTATACTGTGGTGAAACCTTATTTGCGTTTAACGCCAGACCCACGCACGTAATTTTTAACGCAATAAAATCAACGGGCGCTTTATGCGCCCGTTTTTCATTTTTTAGATGTGAGAAATATTATGACTACAAAATATATTGTTGATGCCAATTATCGTTTTATAGCGGCCTATCAAGAGGTGAATACACGTATTGCGCAACGCCAACAAGCTTTATCGCTCTATGCCACACTTATTTTAAGCTTGCTCGCCGCATTAGTTGCACTTAAGCCTATTAGTGGTGAGGGCGTTCCCGTGGAGTGGTTGCTTCCTGGCTTCCCTGCCGCATCCTTTTGTCTGGTGTTTTTAAATTACAAAGGCGAGCGCGCCATCAGTAATTTGCGCCGTTTTCTTTCTTCTTTAGAGCAGTTAAATAATGCTCACGAATTTTTACCCAGCTACAACACTCACCCGCAGTGGTCTCAGGGTGCAAATAAAGCGCGCCGCTTTCATGATTTAACAGCGCTACTGTTAGTGCTTGCAGGCAATGGAATTGGCTTAGGCGCAGCCATTCATATTTACCCAGACCGCTTATTAGAAGCACCTGCAGTATTTTGGGGTTCCGTTTTTATCGCCGTATTATCCGTGGTGGTTTTATTATTAATTCCGCGCTGGAGTTATACGCCTAACGAGAGCAAGGCTAAAAGTAATATCGTTGATTAAAATTAATATCGCGAAAAAAATTACTATGCGGTGTTGAAAACAAATTGTTATCAACACTGTTGCCATGCCAGCACGCAAGTGTTTAATTTAAAACAGCCCATCTTTCTCCTTAAATTATTCCGCTTCTTATTCAAAACCAATCTATCTAACCATAGAACGCAAAGTTTGCTTGAGCTTCTGTCGTTTATAAAAATGATTAATTTAACGACTATTTTCCCTTAATTTTTAGTATCACCTGCTAATGAATAAATCTGGCATAGATGCTGCAAATCACTAGATATCAAGCGCTAATTGATTGTCTTGGCTGCTGTATTTGAGACATCTTTAGCTTTTATCAAAGCCATTTTTTTGTTACATCATGACACCCGGAAATGCCGGGAAGGACGTTACCATGAGTGCTCATGCCTATTCCGAACCCTATGCCCATGACCGCCGCCATACTCGTGCGCAAGTGCGTATTCATGAAGGTAAAACGCAGCGCAATAAGTCTGCAGAAATTATTACGCTAGTACCCAAACAAGTAAAACTCGATAAACCTATTGAAATAGTTTATCCAAAGTATCGCCGTTTAGGCGTGCCATTATTTACTGCTGCAGTAGTGGGTTTGCACTTGTTGGTATTTGGTTATTTTTATTATCAACCCATTGTTGAAGCCGTTAAAAAAGTTGAAATACCCGTTATAAAATTAGAGCGCTACACACCGCCCGTTATTCCACCACAAGTTGTTGAACCTCCAAAGCAGGTTAAGAAAGAATTACCCAAACCCGTACCGCCAAAACCCGTTGCAACCGACAACCCTAATGTAATTGAAAAATATGTAGCACCTGCTCCTGTTGCCGAAGGCCCTGCACAACCCGTTCAAACTATTACTGAAGCCTCTGCCACCGCAGCTTACTTGAATAACCCACCACCGGTTTACCCTGAAATAGCGCAAGAAAAAGGCTGGGAAGGCACTGTAGTGTTGAGCGTATTAGTACAGCCCGATGGCAAACCAAAAAGTGTAGAAATCAAAACATCTAGCGGACGTAAAATTCTTGATCAAGCAGCAACCCAAACAGTGAATCGCTGGACCTTTGTTCCTGCACGCCAAGGTGAAACCGCAATCGAAGGATGGGTGGAAGTTCCTATCGATTTTCGCTTAAGCGCTGGCTAGTCAATTTTCCCGATAGATATCTATCAATTATTTTTATACCCGTTTAAATACCAATTAATGTCTGAAGTAGAGTGAGAATATTATGAATGAGTTGTACCAACATATCGTGGATTTGACCCTTTGGTCGCTGGCCATTTTTTCAGTGGTGACGTGGACGCTAATTATACTTAAGAGTATTCAACACGCGTTATTAGGGATTCAAAACAGACGCTTTAAAAAAGAATTTTGGAGTGCGGCAGATCTAAATGCGGCTGGTTCTTTGGAGAAGTACGTTGGTCCTACTGCACGTGTTGCGGCCATAGGTTTTGAAACGTTGCGCAGTGCAGATACAACGCCTGCCAATAATTTAGAAAATAGCTGGGATCGCCAAGATTTGTTAGAGCGGCATTTACGCCAACAAATTCAAAAAGAGCGCCGTTCTTTAGAAAGCGGTTTAGCGGTATTGGCATCTATTGGTAGTACAGCACCTTTCGTTGGTTTATTTGGAACGGTATTCGGAATCATCATGGCCTTAACTGCAATTTCCAGTAAGTCATCTGCCAATATTGAAGTTGTTGCAGGCCCTATCGGTGAAGCATTGGTGGCAACCGGTGTAGGGATTGCAGTAGCGGTACCCTCCGTATTGGCTTACAACTTTTTCCTGCGTCGCCTGAAATTAATCGCAGCCGATTTAGATGATTTCGCAACTGACTTTATTACTTTGGTACAAAAATCCGGTTTCCGTGTGCATGGCTCTCCAGCGCCAAAATCCACCAGCCGTGTAAATGATTTTGCTGCACCTAAAGCTAAAACCATATCAGACTCCACGAAAGAGGTATTAGCGTAATGGCATTTTCATCTGGTGGCAGCGATAGCGATGAAGTATTTGGTGAGATTAACGTTACGCCTTTAGTAGATGTAATGTTGGTATTGTTAGTGACGTTTATTATTACCGCGCCCATGCTTACCAATACGATCAATGTTAACTTGCCCGATACGCAGCCCACGTTTCAACAAAAGGAACCGGAGAAACCCACAGTGATTAGCGTTGATGAAACAGGTAAAGTCTATATCGATAAGGAGGGTTATCCTCTCGTTGAAATAGAAGGCGAACTGATTAAACGTAAAGCCGACAATCCTGAAATTCGTTTGAACCTCAATGCCGATGAAAAGGTTAATTACGGCGTAATCGCCAAAGTCATGGCCGCCATTGAACGCGCCGGTATTGATAGGTTGTCGTTTATTAGCGAACACGAAACCCAGTAAATGTAGTCCTCTAAGCCTCCACTCTTAGCCCTCGCAGGGACGCGAGTTTTTTTTAAGAACTGTTACATATTTCTAGCTTCATACTTTCCATCTTCCTCGTAAGCCGGCTTCTACAATATAAACCCGTGAAGTTCCAATCCCCTTCCTGTTAAATACGCCAATTTTCCCGCTTAATTGCCCCAATCTAACCATGCGTACCCATCTGTTTAATGCCTAATCAGCATTCGCTGCAGGCATACCTACAGCCCTTCCATATACCCAAATAACATAGCCTCCAAACTTTTTGGCATTACAAAAGGCGCAACAAGCCTGTTAATCTGCGCCGCCTGCTGAAATACCACCAGCAAATGATTAAAAACAAACACTTAAAGGCGATTTTTTGATGGAATTCCAGTATTACTTTGTTATTGCAGGGCTATTTGTAGGCTTTGTCGTTGGTTTAACAGGTGTGGGTGGCGGCTCGCTAATGACGCCTATTTTGATCCACTTTGGCGTTTCGCCAGCCACCTCAGTAGGAACAGATTTACTCTACGCAGCCATTACCAAAGCGGGCGGCGTTCATGTTCACCATAAAAAACGCAATGTCGATTGGCGCATCACTCTGGTATTAGCATCTGGCAGCGTACCGGCCGCGCTTATCACCTTGTGGTTATTGCATTCCAGTGGGCTGGATACCGCCACGGTTAACAAAGTCATTAAAACCTCGCTCGGTTGGGCCATGTTATTTACTGCCTTGGCGATTCTGTTTAAGCAACAAATTATGGATTACAGCCACCGCAACGATGTATGGATCACTCGCATGAACCCCAAGCAACAAGATATTGCGACCGTAGTTGTTGGTGTGATTATGGGCGTGGTAGTCACACTAACCTCAATTGGCGCTGGCGCGCTGGGTACGGTTGCGCTGTTTTTATTGTATCCACTACTGCCCGTTGTGCGTTTAGTGGGAACCGAAATCGCCCACGCGGTTCCGCTCACTTTGGTAGCTGGCCTTGGCCACGCGAGCTTCGGTAATGTGGATTGGGGATTATTAGCAAACTTATTAATTGGCTCATTGCCAGGGATTTATATTGGCAGCCACTTGGCGCACCGCGCCGCCGAAAAATATTTGCGCCCAGCGCTCGCGATAATGATGTTGTATGCAGGTAGCAAGTTAGCCTTTCACTGACGTGAGATTGAATTAATAAAAAAGGCGAGCAGGGAAACTAGCTCGCCTTTTTTATGATGATCACATCAAACTGCTAATTACTATAGACACTCTCAAGATGTCACTCGCCTCCTTTTCTATACAATTCTATACGCTATTGAGTGAGGTATTTTTGTAGGGCTGGCGCCCGCGCGAACATTCATCTATTGACTGGGGCGTTTGTGGCGAAATAATTTTATTCGTATCTTGGAATAATCTTTTCTTTTCGTACAACATTTTTTCAACGTCGGCCACAGGCAATGGTGGACTAAAATAATAACCTTGTATCTGATCGCACTTATGAAGGTGCAAATATTCTAATTGCTCAGCTGTTTCTACCCCTTCAGCAATTACTTCTAATTTTAAACTGTGAGCCATACCAATAATGGCAAGCGCAATTGATGCCGCATCAGGGTTTGTCATAATGTCGCGGATGAATGCAATATCAATTTTTAATTTGTCGAGTGGGAAACGACGCAAATAAGCAAGACTGGAATAACCCGTACCAAAGTCATCAATTGAAATTTGTACGCCGCGATCTCCAAGGTTTTGCAAAATCGTAATCGTGCGTACAGTATTTTCCATGAGCGAGCTCTCGGTCAATTCCAACTCAAGTAATTCAGGTGGAATGCCATTGCTGCTAATAGCTTTTTCAACGTCGCCCTCTAAATCACCATCGATAAATTGACGCCCGGCAACATTTACCGACACTTGCATAGGCCCGATGGGCGATGCTATCCATAACGCAATTTGCCGACAGGCAGTTGCTATTACCCAACTTCCAACTCGCACAATGAGCCCAGTTTCCTCTAATACGGGAATAAACTCATTGGGTGATACCAATCCAACACCTGGTCGCTGCCAACGCAATAAAGCTTCAAAGCCCACAACAAGACCCGTATCGAGCTGCACTTTAGGTTGGTAAAATAATACAAATTCATTATTGTCGATTGCCTTGCGCAGAGCAATTTCGAGATCCAGCCTGAAGAGGACATCAGTATTCATTTGCGCCGTAAAAAAACGGTACGTATCGCGCCCGGCTTTTTTCGCGCGATACATGGCAGTATCGGCATATTTAATTAAAACATCGGGATTACTCGAATCGCTTGGGCTTATTGTAATACCAATGCTGACAGAGACTGCCACTTCATAGCCAGCCTGTAATTTGAAAGGGGCTTTCAGAATTTCACGAACTTTATTGACGACTACTAACGCACCCTGAAGCCCCTCTTTCGCTACCAGAATCATGGCAAACTCATCGCCACCTAGCCGCCCAACTGTGTCGCGAATGCGAATACATTCGAGCATACGGTCACTAAACTGGCAAAGTAGTTCGTCTCCAACCGTGTGACCTAACGTATCATTGACGTTTTTAAAATGATCCAGATCAAGGAAAAGAACAGCCACTTGATATCCATTTTTGGTTGCATGAATAAGAATTTTTCCGAGCGTTTCGTAAAATAATAAACGATTGGGAAGACCGGTGAGCGCATCGTAATGAGCCATACGATGCAATCTCCTTTCTGCTTCTTTGCGTTCGGTAATATCGCGCACGACATTCACCACGATCCAATCCTCGCCCACCTTGTGCGCATGCTGGCGTACATCAACTTCTGTTCTAGAGCCGTCCTTGCGTAACATTTTAGTTTCAGTTAATACATTGGGGTGTTGATTTGAAATGACAGCATCGTAGGAATCTTGTAATTGCTGCAACGGACGTATATCGAGTAGTTCAGGGCTTATACTCAGTAGCTCTTCCCGAGAATAACCGAACATTGTACAAGCGGTAGCATTGACTTCAACAAATCGCATGCTGCTACGATTCAACAAAAAAATGGCGTCTACCGTTACATCCATTGCGGCGCGAAATCGATACAGATCTGCCGCACGGGACTGCACTTCTTGCTCAAGCACATTGCTGTGATTTTCCAAAAAATCAGAATAACTTTTTAACCGTAATAAATTCCTTACTCTTAACAATAACTCTGCCCTATCGAGCGGAGTCGTTAGGTAATCCTCTGCCCCGGAATCTAATCCAGCTAAACGAGCATTATGATCATCCTGCGCAGACACCATAATAATTGGAATATTATTGGTTGCTTTATCAGCCTTTAATATTTTGGCTAACGTATAACCATCCATTTCTGGCATCATCACATCAAGCAAAATCAGATGTGGCGGTGTACGAGCAATAAATGAAAGAGCCTCTTTACCGCTGGCAGCTGTAAAAATACGATAACCTTCTGGCTTCAGTAATATCTTAAATAACTTTCTATTCTGAAGCCTGTCATCAACAATAAGAATAGTGGTGTCCTGGTTGCTCATAGCGTTCCCTCATTTACGATCTTAGTTAGCTGTTCTTCTTTAGTTAATTGGTTACTTGAAGATGTGAAATTATCCAAGAGATTGTTAATGGTGTCGTAAAGTTCTTTGTACCTGAGTGGTTTTGCAATATACGCATCGCAACCCGCCACTCGCGTTTTTTCTTCATCATCTTTCATTGCCATAGCGGTCAATGCAATGATCGGAATATTTGAAGTATTGGGATCTTTTTTAAGAATTCGCGTTGCGGCTAAACCATCCATTCCGGGGAGCTGAATATCCATTAAAATCAATTCGGGTTTTTCCTTGCGTGCGTATGTTAGACCACTTTCAGCATCAGTCGCACATAGCACGAAATGATTCGCGCTACGAAGTAATAAGGAAGCCAGCTTCATATTGGCGGGGTTATCTTCGATGATAAGTATTTTTGCCATGAGTTCTCCCACTCAATTGTGTATAGCACGCACCAATATTCTTATTTCTATTTAGATGTCGCTAAGGAGAGGCAACCAAACAACAAATCTCGCGCCCATTCCTTCAGCGCTTGCGACAGCAACCGTTCCACCATGTAATTCAGCCATTAGCTTAACCATTACCAAACCCAAACCTGTGCCTTCAAATTTTCGTGCAAGACCACTGTCAATTTGGCTAAAAGGCTGAAATAGTTTTTTCATGTTTTCACTAGAGATACCAATCCCGTCATCACAGACCAAGATTTCAATAAATTCCTCATGTTCATTGCGTGCGAGAGGAAAATTATGTACAGGTAAATCACCTGCTAGTATGCCAACTTGATCGCGCTTAACTCGTCGTGCGGACACTAATACAGAACCACCAACTCCACCGAACTTCACTGCATTGGAAAGCATGTTATAAACAATTTGTTTTGTTTTACGCGTATCTAATTGCAGTAAGCCTATATCGTCGTCCATTCTTAATTCGAGCGTAATTTGATTGGTTGCAGCGCGTTCTTTCACAATGGAGAGACTGTTTAATAACATTTTTTCCAAGTCTACGGATTCGAGATCCAAAACCATCATGCCAGCTTCAACTTTGGACAAATCAAGAATGTCATTGATGAGCGCTAAAAGATGTTGGCCGCTCGCAAAAATATCACCGATGTATTCGGTTTGCGGATCAGTCATAGTACCAATCATTCCGTCTTTCAAAAGCTCTGAAAAACCAATAATGGCATTGAGTGGTGTACGCAGCTCATGCGACATTGTCGCTAGAAATTCAGACTTCATTCGGCTTGCATGTTCTAATTCAATATTCTTTTCTTTTAGTTTTCGCTCGTACAATTTAAGTTCAGTAACATCACGTGCAGCCGCGACAACACCCTGAAGTTTTCGATCTCGGTTGTGAAAAGTTGCAGCGTTATAGGAGACTACCGTTTCTGCACCATCCAGAGCGCATACTGTGAGTTCATAATTACTCACTTTATTTTCCGTAAGAACACGTTTTATCGCAGTTTCTGCACGAACCGGATCAGTAAAATAATTTTTGCAAGGTGCGCCAATCAACTCATCGCGTGTTCGGCCAGTTAGTGAAATCATTTGCTGATTTACATCGGAAATAATCCCCTGCGGATCGGTCGTCATAAGCGCATCGATATTCGATTCAATAAGGGAGCGGGTGTAAAATTGCTGATCACGCAACCGCTGATCAAGCAAAGCTTGCGCTGCCTCTACTTCTTTACGCGCAGTGTTATCAGTACCAATTAAAAGATAACCAATAATACGCTCGTGAATATCCCGCAACCCGGTTACCGATACAATTGCAGGGAAACGACTCCCATCCTTGCGAATGTAGGTTAAATCGTAAATGTCTTCGATACCGCGTGAAGCCTTAAAGACCAGTGCTTCAAAACCTGGGGTAATTATGGTATCAAGCTCCTGACTGAGAGCGTTCGCGCGCACAATTAATTCTTGTGGGTCCGAAATATCAGCAGGAGTTATTTTGTTAACAACATCAAGTGCGGTATAACCTAGCATTCGCTCGGCACCCACATTAAAGATTTGAATCACGCCCTTCTCATCAGTAGCGATGCTGGAAAAATGAATGCTGTTGAAAATGGCATCCTGTAAAGCACCGGTTTTCAATAATGCTTTACGCCGTACTTCCGGCAAATCTTCAACGCCGGTAAATTCAGTCTCTGCATCGTTACCATTCCCAAGCATAGGCATATCCTTAAAAAATAATGGAGACGTTATCGCACCCTTAATAGGGGCGATAACAAACTGAAAATATTCGGGGAATAGGCGAGAAGGCAGTCTATAACTCGAGAAGAGCAAATGGAGAAAAGTGAAACTTTTAGGAGAGAAATTTAAGAATAGTATAAGTTCTTAAAATTGCCACCATTGCCTGTTACAGATTAATTTCAAACTTGTTAAAGCTATTAAGAACTTAATTAAAGTAGTCAATAACTGAATGTCAGTTATTGACTATCAAGCATAACCAAAGAGAAGATTGATGCTTTTTAGCTTTAAAATTTTATCCTTCAAAAGATATATTTTCATTGATATTAATGATCTCTATATTATTAACTTAACACCGAGTTCGGCGACAGTTTTTAATTTATGGCTTTATAAAATGCTTTTGTGCAGCGAGATCAGATTACATTAATAGCCAATATTAATTTTTAGCAATAACTTCAATTTTTACTTCAATGATTCCTGATGATACGTCAGCAATGCTGTCAAATGCAGATTGCGAAAGATCCAGTATTCGATTTTTAATAAACGGACCTCGATCATTAATTTTCACAACAATACTTTTTCCATTCGCCATATTAGTAACTCTGACGTTTGTACCAAAAGGTAATGTCCTATGGGCTGCCGTATTCAGTTTATGATCGTAGCGCTCTCCGCTAGCAGTTTTCTTCAATTGATGCTTGTCGGCATAGAATGAGGCTTTACCTGTTTCAACATAACCAGCCCGATTTAAATTACTTGCGGTCGTGGGCTCAGCAGAATTACTTTTAGGCTGAACTGAGCTACAGCTCCACATAAAAGTAGCGATGAACATTACAACCAGTGTCTTTAAAACGAATCTCATTGTTATGCCCCATTTGCTATATCGTTGTAAAACAGTTTTCACTTGAAGTTTGGAGAGCATCCTTTTGTGAAAGCCCACATGACATAATCGGCCAAAAGCAAACTGTCAGCTTTATTCTTCGCCGGACGAATCATGATTTTTAAGTTCGGCAAACTTGGTCGCCATCGTCGGGTTACCTCTTGTTAGTTTTTTAATTGTAAGATCCTCCGCCTTGTCATTTGCGAGACGTAAGTTATTCGCCGACTTGTAAAGTGCCTCCTTGGTTTTCTCAAGATCCTTGATCGCCTCATCAATCCGCTTAACAGCTTCCTCGAAACCCTCAGACGCAAGTCGCCAGTTTCTACCAAAGGTTGCTTTAAAGTCATCAAGCTGCGTTTCGAAGTTCGAGATATCTACGTTTTGTGCCCTAACGAGTGCCAACTCCGATTTGTATTGGAGCGACTTCATTGCTGCATTTCGCAACAGTGTAATGATTGGTATAAAGAACTGGGGTCTGATGACGTACATTTTCGGGTAGCGATGAAACACATCAACAATTCCGGAATTATAGAGTTCACTTTCTGGCTCGAGGAGGGAAACCAATACCGCGTATTCGCATCCTTTGTCGGTTCGATCTTTGTCGAGTTGCTTGTAAAAATCTTCGTTTTTCTTTTTGGTTGCCGTCTCCTCATTTTCATTCTTCATCTCGAACATAATTGAAACAATTTCGATGCTCTCCTCATCCATTTCACGGAAGATGAAATCTCCCTTGCTTCCATTGCGTGCATCGTTGTCCTTCTCAAAATAGGCTTTTGGAAACGCGGTCGAGCGAATTCGGTTAAATTCAATATCGCAGTGTTGCTCCAGTGTTTCGCCTACCATTTTTGTCGAGAGTTTTACTTTCAAATCTTTCAATCGATCAATCGTATCGTTGCGATCTCTAATCTGTGTTTCGTAGTTTTCCTTTAGAGACTTCTCGGACAAATCTTTTTCTAGGGCTAATTGCTGCAAACCATTTCTTAGTTGATCTCGTTCTTTTTCGACAATACTGACTGCCTCGGTAACAGCTAGTTTTTGCTTTATATCTTCAGACTCAAGTTTTGATTTCAGCTGCTGAATCTCTGCTTCTTTGGTCGCGGTGGTTTTCTGAAGCTCATTCTGAAGCTTCGCATCAGCTAACTGTACTGCTGCCAGCATGTCTTGCTTAACTCTTGCAAGCTCGCTAGCAAGTTCATCACGATTTTTTTCTACTGCATTCAAAGCCTGAGCTACTGCAAGTTGCTGTGCAACCTCACTCGCATCAACTTTGGCTTTCAATTCTTGAATTTCAGCGTCCTTAACTACAGCGGCCTTTTCTAATACGCTAGTAATTTTAGTTGTTGCAAGTTCAACAGCGTTTTTCTTGTCCTGCTCTGCTAGTTGGAGACGCTCGTGTAATTGGTGTTCAAAATCCTTGTCCCTGACTTGCTTTAGAATATCTGCGTACCCAGCTTCATCAATCTTGAAAGCTTTATTGCAGTGCGGACAGATGATTTCATGCATGTTAATTTATCCTGTGTATTTACGGCGTGACGGTTGGTCGTCGGCAACTTTAGACAATCCCATTCATCCAAATTACGTTTTTGATGCAATCAATTTAAAAAGGATCTCCAATAATACTATCCTTGCCAAATATCTCCTGCACAACTGACAATGCCTTTTTCGATAGTTCTTGAGTAAACAAAATCGTTAGATTGTGCTTCGCTCTTGAACAAGAAACATAAAAAAGATTTCTATTTCTATCAAACTTTTCTTCTTCATTTTTAGGTACGCCATCAGCAATCCACTCTAGCATTTGACCCCAATTGTAGTGATTCCAGCCTCTACCAAAAACAACCAAAACGTTGTCAAACTCGGCACCTTTTACACCATGCTTTGTAGAAAATGGAGTTTTTTCATCAATATATTTTCCCAGATTGATTACTTCTTGATAATCAATAGACCTAATTTTCTGCTGCTTTTTTAAAAAAGCATCCTCTTCATCGTCTAGATTAATCCCTAATCCCTTCTTAAGTAGAGCTGCTGCATAACGCTCTTCTGATAGCTCAACTTTCGCAGAGAACAGAGGCGTCTTTGATTTCGAAAGTAAATAAAGAACGTCTCCAACTGTTCCAGTAGTCCTTTCTTCCATTAAACGATTTAGATTTTCAGACCAAAGTTTTTTATCTGCCTGTGACTGCAAATGCGGATGATTTTTTCGCCCAATCTGAAATAGCTCTCCATATTCCTTGCGCTCAAATGCAGAAATGGTTGGCTCAACAATTTCAAGAAAAAATTGAATATATTTATCGCCTTTTTTGAGGTAGTCGTCTGAATAACGGTAGCAATCAGCTAGATTTTTAAAATTTTGCTCACTCGCTATCAAATTATTAGTAAGGAACAATATTTTGGTGTTTTTGGCGGACAGATCCCATCCATCCGCAATCATTAGCTCTTTAACTTTATTGATATATTCTTTAACATTTTCCTCAGGAAGGTCATTTGTCCAGTGACCACCACCTTTTCCATCTCGTCGGGAGCCATTCCAATCGTTGGAATGAAAGACCTTGATAATACCTTGAGACTGCGGATTAGATTCTGACTGTGGTAAATTTGGCCTCATTCGATTCAAGCATTCGACAATATTTTTATCTGACCGAAAATTAGCTTTTTTTCCAATTTCTATGATTTTTCCAGATGCAGTGGAAATTAGTCCACAAGCTGAAGACCCGTAAATTTTTTGCCAATGATCACCAAATAGACCCACAACAAGTCCAGAATCATTATCTATTAAATTGGACACAATACTTTCAGCAAGAGCGATATCAGTGTCCTGATATTCATCAATAAAGATTATCGGAAATTTGCTTTTTAACTGTTGCTGCAATTTAGGAAAAAATAACATTTTTTCCATTAAACTAATTACATCGTCATGATGCAAAGTTATTTCTTTGTCATTAATACTAGGGAAACCTAATTCGTATTTTACTGACTGAGTGGTAATACCACCAATCTCATTTATGCGCTCTATCCATTTATCACCAAGACTAGAAATTAATTCTCTTAGCTTTACTTGGTAGTTTTGTAAAACGCTCCAACAAAAGGCGTGGATAGTGTCTGCAAAAATAGCGGGATGACGATCAGTTCGATCTCTGATTTCGTCTTTAGCTACATTGGTGTATGTTATACAAGCAATTTTTTGCTCGTTTCTTAAAAACTCTTCAGCTCGATTATCAATCAGATATTTGATCGATTCTATTAATGAGTATGTTTTCCCCGCTCCAGCGCCAGCCTCTAGCCTGAAACATTGATTGTTATCTATACACTGTCTCAACTTCTCTAAGGCTTCAACAGACGCCTGCTCTGCGGGATTAAGCTGGCTCATGTGCATCTGCCTCCGCAGCCAACACGTCATCAACATCAAGCCATTCAAGCCCTTCGGAAATATACTTGGGCACAACCCAATCCGTTTTATCAACACAATACTCAATTGCAAAATTTGCTTTACTTGATTCACCCACAGCCCTAGCTTTATCAAATACAGCTGCTTCAAGTTCTATCCCTTCCTTTCCATTTAACATAAACAAATTTTGGTTTGCTATCATAAAAGCATCCTCAAAACTTCGTCCGCAAATTCCACCCTCTTGCTCAGGTATCTGATATGCAATACGGCGACATCCTGACAATTTATCGGCTTTTTGTTTTTCCATGAATATGGTTAGTTCGGTATAAGTTTCGAATCCAAACCATCTCAAAAGACCTGAATTACATGAGTGCGTTGATTGACTAACAAATTCAGATGGATAGGATATAGTTATTTTTCCATCCTTTTCCTTGGTAGTCTTTTTAACAGCGTCTAAATCAGTGATGATTAATGTTTTAAGCTCAAGAAAATCAATAAATTTGTAGAAGTGATGGGCATAAGCACCGCCAACTTCAACAACAGATAAATATTTTCGTCTTAAAAAAATCCCTTTAGATTCATCAATTTTACGAATCATTTCGGGCAGGATGATTCTCTCAGTTGCACCTTCGATTAAAATAGCCCTGTCTGCAAAGTACAAATCGCATTTAGTAATAGTTAAATACTTATGCAAAAATTCTTTGTCATCCTTCGATTCCTCGCTTTTAAATATCTCGCTTAAATCTTTTACTTTTGTTTCTTTTCCTTGCTTGCATAAAAAATATCTAACCTTACTAAAGTCGGCCTCGTTAGCAATATGTGAAGAATGAGTGCTAACAACAAATTGTACAGGCCAAACCTTCCCATCGTTTAATTGGCTTTGAAATGCCCCTACGATATTACCGAGCTGCCGAATAAACACTTCTTGCATTTGTGGATGCAAGTGAGCTTCAGGTTCCTCAATAAAAATTAGATGAGATTTAGGGGATGTAACTTGAGATTGGAACTCTCGAAAATACTCATAAATGCGAAAAAGAATAAAAATCAAGTTCCGAGAACCTAAACCATTATAGGTTTCGGGCAATGTAAAATGATCGTCTTTCTGGTAGAAAACTCGGGTGTTACTTTCTAATAATGAGTTGACATTTAGTGTTGTAGCAGCGCTCAAGTTATGATCTCCCAAACCTGGATAACCGAAGATATCCAATGCGGGCAACAACGCCTTCACTTTTTCTTGAAAGTCGGTATCAACTTTTATTTGTAACTCATCAACAACTTTATTAACTTCATCTGACTTGGCCTTAAATTCCTCTGGCGCACCAGCACTAGATGCACTGTTAAATATCTTCCCTAATGATCTCCCTAAGACATCTCTCTCACTATGAGTTTCATCATCAAGTCCGCGCTGAGCATTAATAAGACCAGAAAGAATTATTTTTTGTAGCTTTGAAAACTCAAGCCTAACTCTATTATTGGAATTGCTTGGCTCAATTCCATATACCACTACTTCAAAATAAAGATTGATCTGCTTCTTCAGGTCGGCGAAGTATTTTCGCTTATCTGTAGCATCTAGAATTTTAAAAAAATCTTTAATTTTTCCATCTTTAAGCTGATAAGAAATCAGCACGTTGGTTTCGAATAGCTGATCATCTAAATCAACTATAAAATCGCCGAGAGCACCGTAAGCATCTGCGTTACTCGTATAATCTAGCAATAGTTCAAGCTGAATGGCTGGCACAACAGGTCGAATTTTCTCCTCTTCCTCATCCGCAACAAAAGCATTAAGTGCATTTTCAAATTCAGCTAAAGCTGATTGATTAAAATCTTCATAACGAATTTTAGGGCCAGATGAAGTTAGAAAGCTTCTAAAAACTTCAGCAAGTGATGTTTTACCAGTATTATTTCGCCCAACAATAAGCGTTATAAGATTATCAAATGTAAGTGAAACATCTCTTAACAAGCGATAGTTTTGTACTCGAACCTTCTTAACGATCATATTAGTCCCTATCTTTAGTTTATGTTTTTAGTTCCAACCCATATACCATAACGTCTCTAGCATATGGTTATTGTTTTCTAACTTCCGCTTTGGGCACACAGGCGACATTCAATATCATGAAGACCCATTGGCGTCAATTACAACGCATTACGCGCGATTTTAAAATCGCCGGAAGAATGATGCCGCGACAGGGATGAAAATTAAGAAAAATGATGTCGCCACTTTGTTATGTAAAAATGCAACGCGGTTTGACACAGTGCTGCTCTGCATTATGAAATTGCTACCATAGGCTGCGAGCGTAATCCCGAGATACTTCACGATTGCATGGTGCAAAATATCGGCATTGGTAAAGCCAACCCTTCCGTGCCACTATGCCGAACACGATGCGCGTGCGCTGCCGTGTAAAAATTTTCAAGATTAATCCGTCTATTAATAGGTATAAAAGAATTATGAAGTTTTTAGGAGCTCTTGATTCAACGACATTGAAACGCACCCAATCTTGTAATCTTCGATTGGTTGATCCTGCTCGAATTCAAGCGGTTAATAATACAGGGCTTATGGACGCTGGACGCCAAGCCGCGTTTGATCGTTTGGCTCAGCTCGCAGCTAAAATTGTAGATGCTCCGCTCACGATTGTTTCTTTGGTGAGCGCCGAGAAACAGTACTTTGTTGCAGATTACGGCCTTCCATCGCCATTTAGAGAATCGCGCGAACTTCCTATTGATTCTTCCATTTGCCGTTACACCTTAGAGGGTGAATCCATAATCTCGTCTAACACGCTGAACGACCCGCTGCTGCAGTTTCATCCGTCGACCGGGCCGTGGGGAATTGTGGCCTTAGTGGTAATTCCGCTGATTAACGCTGACGGCCATGTGCTGGGCACCTTCTGTGCAATTGATAGTAAAGAGCGCGAGTGGTCTGAATACGAAATTCACGTGATGCAAGAACTTACACTTTCTGTGATGACTGAGATAAATCTTCGTGACCAGCTGCTTAAATTAAAAGCTGAACAAAGTCTTCGGGAAATGTTTATTGCGGCTCTCACTCATGATTTGAGAACGCCTCTTCACGTATCAAAGCTCAGCACCCAAATACTCGAACTCAAGTTCGCAGGCCAAGCGGATGTACAATCCATTCTTTCTAGAATTGACAGGAACCTCACTCACGCGGATCGAATGATTCAGGATCTACTGGATGCATCGCACATAAAATCTGGCAAGCTAATTCCTATACAAGTAGAAGAATGCGACCCATGCAAAATAGTTAGCGATGTTATTGAAGAGCTAACTGTGATTCATAATGACCGCTTCGAGTTTGAAGCGATCAATATTCGCGTTACGGCTGACCCGGTGGGCTTACGACGTATTGTTGAAAATCTCGCCACAAATGCTATTAAATATGGCGCCGCAGACGCGCCCGTTCGTATTTCTCTTGTCGCACATGAATATCGATTTGAACTCAAGGTTGAAAACCAAGGCAACCCGATTTCTGCAGAAGATCAGCGCATTATCTTTGAACCATTCCACAGAGCGGCTTCTGCGATACAAGGTGAGCAAAAAGGTTGGGGCGTTGGCCTTTCGCTTGTTCGCGGAATCGCGCAAGCGCACGGCGGCGACATTGCAGTCTGCAGTTCAGCGGAAGGAACCTGCTTCACCGTTTCGCTACCCTTGCGCCCAACACCGAGTAATATCAGGATTAACTAACCATCCACAATTTTTATGTTTTTTCTTTCATGTTTTTTGTATTAGCGCATCTTCTTTTTATCGAATGACCAGCCCGGCATTTTAGAAATGCCTGGTGTGGTTCCGGTAAATAATTCGCCGGCTTTTTTATCGCCCTTTAATTGCCACTTAAACCAGGCCGTTGCTACAGTGGCAAAATCACCGCCATGCGGTTGCGCATAGGTTCCGCCGTGACCAACATCCAAGTTGCCTACAAACACGGGAACATGATTAATGTTTGCAACATCATCCATGCCATTTTTATAAGCGATATCGGAAGGTCCACCCAGTAAATACAAGGTAGGCGTATGGATTTTTGTTAAATGTGCTTTATCCAATTGCGGCATATTGGGCATAGCATTACCACGAATCGGGTCGATAAATATGCCGCTGTTGGCTACCAGTAAAGTGGATATTCTAGAATCACCGGCAACGTCCAAGGCTTGTAAGCCGCCGCACGACATACCCGCAACGGCTATTTTTTTGGTATCAATTTTTTTGAAGTAGGCACTTTGAGCATTGCCGTTTTGTGCGATGGCCCAGTCTATAGCATCTTTCAATTTTGAAGATGCAGAGCGGTCTTTCACTTGCTCACCTGTTTCTTTTGGCATGGTGCCAATCGCAATCACTATAAAACCGTGCGATGCAATTTCATTTAAAAAATTGACGTGTTCCCACGGCGAATCAAAACACGCACCGTTACCCCACACAATCAATGGCAGGCTTTTTTTACCTTTGAATTCAGCGATATCTTTTGGTCTGAAGATGGTATGCGTTGGCAAGGAAGCATCTGTCAACATAAGGGCACTGTGTTTACCCGTGCCGCCATTTTCAATAACTCTGGATGCAGCTTCTTGCGAAAACGCTGGAGCTGCAATCGACAACACCAGAATTAGGAATGCATATTTTATTTTTTTCATTGTAGGTTTTCCAAAAAGTTAAACGTTTGAATGAATATTAATGCGCTGACATAATCAGTTGCATTAATTCCCGGTCGTGGTTGTTACGGATTTTAGGTTCTGCATCAAAAATCATGGTCTCGCCATTTTCGCGCGAGTAAGGTTTCCATGCGGGCAGGCTGCCCTCTACATTCGGATTGCCCGTTTTTGCAAAATTAATCCACGCAGAACTCATTTTTTCGGCAAGCGCTTTCGCTTCATCACTTTCGCCAGCCCAGTGTTTACCTAACTCAATGTTTTTGAAGGCTAAAGGTATATCAAGGCCATGGAATGAACCTTTGGTATTGTCTTCAACCGTGCTTTTCCACGTTAGCAAATAAGAATAAACCGGTGCGCTCGTTTTAGCAGCGCGCGCATCTGCCGTCACAATCGTGTTAGGGCGGAAAAGCGTATCAATGGATAGCAAATCTTGCGGCGTATAGTTTGGGTAAGCTTGTTCAAACAGCTTGATGTAGTTGTCAGTTTTATCACCATATTTTTCTGCCAAACGTTTTTTGGCTTCGTCCAAGGTGAGGTTTTTTTCGCTGTAAACGGTTTTGACTAATTCATTTAGGGTGGTGCCGATGAGTAAAGGAATATCTTTAGAAACATCGGCAAAATCTGGCGTAAACGGTTGTTGCAGTAAATTAACACCATCGGGAACTGGGCCAAACCCGACCATGGTTCTAGAACCCGGAACTCTCAAGCCAACGGTTTTTCCCAGCGCTTTGTTGCCAGCCTCCACAAGTTGTTTGTAGGGCATGCTATGGAGTTGATTCACGTTGTCTCTGTTCAACCCGAGCACATCTACCAGTGCATTACCTATTTCTGTGGATTTTTCTTTGGTCATGACATTTACAAGCGTGCCGCTTTGGATAATGGCTTTATGAAACAAACCTTGTGCGGCAGGCATAGACATCAAGGTGCCCACTTTTCCACCACCGCCGGATTCGCCCAGAATAGTGACGTTCGCAGAGTCGCCACCAAAGCTGCTGATATTTTTATTAACCCACTCAAGCGCTGCTACCACATCTAGCATGCCGACATTGGCAGAATTCGCGTACTGGTCGCCAAACGCCGATAAATCCAGAAAGCCTAAAATATTAAGGCGATGGTTTACAGAAACCAAAACCATATCGCCTTTTTGCGCGAGCATTTTTCCATCGGTAATGGGATCGTCACTTGCTCCTACAGCAAAACCACCGCCATGAAGCCAAAACATAACCGGCCTTTTTTTGCCATCATTTATACCTTGCGTCCACACATTCACGGTAAACAATTTTTCTTCGTTCATGGCCTCTTCTGGCGACCAAGTATTCACCTGCATTGCAATGGGGCCAAATTTTGTAGCGTCACGCACGCCCTCCCATGCATCCGGTGCTTGCGGCGGCATAAACCTTTCGGCTTTTGCATAAGGGATGCCTTTGAAATTGAACACGCCATCCTTAAGGCTGCCCGAAACAGAACCATAAGTGGTTTTTACAATCGGCTCTGAAGTTTTCTTGGGCTCGGGACTGCAACTGACAAGACAAAGCCCTGCCAGTAAGCCAGCGATTAATAACGAATAGGTGCTAAAGCGCGTAAGTTTTTTCATAGAAAGCCAATTTTATTAAGAAGATATTATGTAATTACTTGAATTAAACTTATTGGCATATTGTAATACAAATAACAGTGAATTTTACAATATTGCACCATGTTTAAGCCATCGTAAAGCTGAACTATGCGCAACAACTGGGAATTAGGGGAATCACGTTACAGAGGGAGGAATAAACCGGTGGCCGAAGCGTTTGAACTGATTTCTATGCTATCGAGATGGAGATGGAGATGCTCATCAGACTGATTGGGCAGCAGTATTCTTGTCAGGGTTATGCTGCTTATTCAATAACCCGCTGCACATCTACCGACACAAACAATTGTGGAGAATGGCCGCCGCCGAAGATTACGCCTTTGAGTGGCGTTACATCTGAATAGTCCCTGCCCCATGCGGTGGTGATGTGTTGCTCACCGGTGATTTTATTATTGGTGGGGTCAAATTCAAACCAACCTTCGCCGGGCGAATAAACCGCAAACCATGCGTGGGTTGCATCTGCACCCACTAATTTTTCTTCGCCCGGTGGCGGTAGCGTTTCCAAATAGCCGCTAACGTAGCGCGCTGGGTAGCCGAGTGAGCGCAAACAGCCAATGGCAAAATGCGCAAAATCCTGGCACACACCGCGTTTGTGTTTGAACACTTCTGCCAAGGGAGTTGCTATATCGGAGAATTCCGGGTCATAGGTAAAGTCAGTAAAAATACGCTGCGTTAAATCCATGACTGCCGATAAAAAGGGGCGGTCTTCCGCAAAAGATGACGCGGCGTATTCTGCCAAATATGGCTGCGATTGCACCATCAGCGAATCCAACATAAATTCACGCGCATTTATGCAATCAATACTTTTTGTATTTTCCAACAAGTATTTTACGTAGCTGCAGGGGTTACCAAAATCGAGATTAATGTTCGCTTCAACATCTTTAACCTCAATGGTACTGGTAATGCTCAACTCTAATTCGCGGTGATCTTTTTCAATGGAGAACTGCAAAAATTGGTTACCGAAACAATCGGTGCGCGTATTGTGCGTGGTTGCCATAGGCGATATTTTTATATCTATATTCACGACGCGTTGCGTTGCGGTATTGCGCGGTAATACATAGGCCACGTTGTAACAGTTGCCTACAGATAATGCGTATTTGTAGCAAGTGCTATGCTGAATTCGATATTTCATAACTGATCTTGCCACTCAGTATTTTTTACCAACAATTGTGGCCCCTGTGCGTGATCAAAATAGCGCTGACTAATCGCTTTGGCCGCACTGCCAATTAAATACTGCACGCGTGCGAGAATTTGATCTAGATTTTGTCGCACACCGGTTTCAGCTTTTGCTAAATCTTTTACATCACTCAATTTAAGGGCAGTAATCGCCTCTAATAAAAATTTGTTTTCTGCATTGAGGGTTTCTTTATTGCCCGGCAAATCGGCAAAGTGCATGGCTAACTCTTCAACTTGAAATAGCAAAGAGCGAGGGTTATTGGCATTTAACAAAATCATCTCTAGGCCATTTTCGATATTCACGCCACTTTGGTAACGGCGGCGATAAGAAATTAATGCCTCACCGCACAAGAGCGCGCTTTCCACTAACACTTCTTGTTCAATATCTTCAAATTTACTGGTGAGCATAGACCGCATACCGCTTACAATTTGTAGTGCGCGCTCCATACGGCGGCCCATTTCCATAAAGTGCCAACCATTGCCGCGAATCATACTTTCGTGAATTAAACCTGCAAATGCGAGCAATGCCGTCACTAAAGGCGCAAGCGCTTCTTCTGGCGCAGAGAGACCAGCGGGTTTTAAATTCGCTTTTAAGGCATCCAGCTCATCGCCAATATTATTGATGATGCGCTGAGTATCGCTAGACAATTGTTCTTTAACTTGCTCCGCCGCTTTTATCATGGCGATTAAATTATTGGCAACGCTGCCAATACGGTTTTGATCCAAAATGATTGAAATCATTTCTGGTTCAGGATTATTTAAAAGCGCTTTATCAAAGCTGGAAAAACCGGGATAGGTCGAGGTCACATCTGTTACGGCTTTTAACAAAGTGCGACAAATGGCATCCGGTAGCGCTTCGGTTTTATTAAGCTGAAGAAACACGGTGCGCAACATACGCAAGGCAGATTCAGCGCGTTCCGCGTAGCGCCCCATCCAAAATAAATTTTCTACCACGCGGCTGGGTAACTCGCCCACGCCTTCTTGCGCTTGCTGAGTTTCAGGCGTACGCAGGGTGATATGTTTTTCAGGTTCTGAGGCTAACACCCAAGTATCTTTTGAAACTGAACCACGCTGATTGGAGATGATTTTTTTATCAGCATCCAAATTAACGCGCGTTAGGCCACCGGGCAAAACGGCGTAAGAGGTTTCACTTGCCACCGCAAAGGTACGCAAAATAGAAGCACGCGGCGCAAAGTCGCCTTGGTGCCACGTTGGCGCATGCGCGGAGACCACATACTCTTGCGCGGCGAATTGGTAGGGATGTTTGCGAATGCGATTTTGCCACGCCTGCAACTTGGTATCGTCCAAATCGGCACCGTAAACTTCGTATAAACCGGGCTTGCGATAGGTGGGTTTAATCAGCAGACTTTTTAAATTCGCGCATACATACTCTAAATCGTCTTTATCGCCGCACCACCAGGTTTTTACCGAATCCATTTGCAATTCACGCCCTAGTAGCGCGCGCGAAATTGCTGGCAAGTAGCGCAAGAGCGCAGGGTTCTCTAACACGCTGGAACCGAGAGGATTAGCGATGGCCACGTTGCCCATGCGCGCAACTTCTAATAAACCGGGTACGCCCAATTGAGAGTTGCCTTTTAATTCGACGGGATCGCAATAAACATCATCTACACGGCGCAAAATTACATCGACACGTTTTAAGCCATCGAGAGATTTCATCCACACGTAACCGTTGCGAACGGTGAGATCGCTCCCCTGCACCAATTGAAAACCTAAGTAGTTCGCAAGGTAAGCGTGTTCAAAATAAGTTTCGTTGTAAGCACCGGGTGTTAACACCACAATGCGAGCAATACCGCCATTGGGATTTAATTCATGCAATTTTTGTCGCAGACGTGCAAAAAATAATGACAGGCGATGCACATGACTATCGCGAAATAAACTGGGGAACACGCGGTTCATTACCGTGCGATTCTCTAAGGCATAACCGGCACCAGAAGGTGCTTGCGTGCGGTCGGCCATAACTTTCATTTTGCCATCTTGACCGCGTACTAAATCCACACCGTGCAAAATTAATTGATGATCGCCCTGCATTTTTACCTGGTGGCAAGGGCGCAAATAACCGGCGTGAGAAAATAATAATTCGGGCGGGATGATGCCCTGCTGAATTAGTTTTCGGTCGCCATAAATATCCAGCAACAAGGCATTAAATAATTCTGCGCGCTCAACCAGAGCAGTTTCGGTTTGGCTCCATTCCTCACTGCTAATTAACAGCGGAACCGGGTTTAGTTGCCAGGTTTGATTCGCATTGGGTTCATCGTAAATTGTATAAGTTGCACCATCGTCGCGCAAAATGCGGCGAACTTTCTTTTGCCGCTCCTCAATAGCATCCGCACCAAGACTGTGCAGGCTTTCAAGCAGGTATTTCCAATGGGAACGAATCTCGCCCGATACGCCAACAGCCTCATCTATACCATTGCTAGAGGGCTGATATTGCGACTGAGACTGCGATTGACTAGAAATGTGATTTTCCATCTGCGCGGAATAAAAAGTCATGACGTATAAATTCTAATGTTGAATGCGATGCCATCATTTTAGCTCTTTTTAAACATCAATGTTTCATTTAGGAGATTGCGAAGAAATTATTCTAAGCAAAACTTAAATCTAATTTTTTAGGGAGTCGTCATCCTCGCGTAGCGGGGATCCAGCCGTTAAAAATCTACAGTCAAAAGCTGGATCCCCGCTACGCGAGGATGACGACTCCCATTTTTTACTCAAAAAAACCCTTTATTTCCTTAAATCCAAGGTATGCGGATATTCATCTGCCGGTTCTTCGGGTGGTGGTGCCATAGGTCTGGGCGGATGTTTGTGTTCAAAAAATTCGCGCAGAATTTTGCCTGCAGGCGATACCGGCAAGGGCCCAGGGGTGTGGTTGAAATCAAAGAAGCGATTGCCACGGCGCGACTCCGCTTCATTCGCATTTACCGGGAAGTGATCATAGCTGCGGCCACCGGGATGGCTTACATGATAAGTACAACCGCCAATGGCCTTGCCATTCCAGGTATCAATTAAATCGAACACCAGCGGTGCGTGAATACCAATGGTTGGATGCAATGCCGATGGCGGTGCCCACGCACGGTAGCGAACACCGCCCACATATTCGCCATGCTTCGCCGTTGCATTCAGGCAAACGCGACGCCCATTACACGCAAGCACATAGCGCCCCGGCGTTAAGCCCGATACTTTTACTTGTAAGCGTTCAATGGATGAATCCACGTAACGTGAGGTGCCGAAGCTGGAAATTTCTTCGCCCAGTACATGCCAAGGCTCAATTGCCCAACGCAACTCAATTTGAATATCATCGAGCTGTACACGACCGTAATGTGGAAAACGAAACTCTTCAAACGCGGCAAGCCATTCCAATTGAAACGGGTAGCCGTGATCATTTAAATCTTGCACCACAGCACGCATGTCTTCCCACACATAATGCGGCAACATAAATTTATCGTGTAGCGCCGTACCCCAGCGCACCAATGGTTTTTTGTAAGGCTCTTTCCAAAAACGGCTGATCAATGAGCGTAATAATAAAATTTGCACCAACGACATGCGCGCATGGGGCGGCATCTCAAAACCACGGAATTCTAAAATTCCTTGGCGACCACTTGCTGTGCCCGGTGCATAAAGCTTATCGATACAAAATTCTGCGCGATGGGTGTTGCCGGTGATATCAATTAATAAATTGCGCATCAGGCGATCGGTTAACCAAGGCTGATCGACAAGGCCATCGGGCATTTCTTTGAACGCAATCTCCAACTCGTAAAGCATTTCATCGCGGCCTTCATCCACACGCGGTGACTGGCTCGTTGGGCCCACAAATAATCCCGAGAACAAATACGAAAGCGCAGGGTGGTGCTGCCAAAAAGTGACTAGGCTGCGCAACAAATCTGGTCTGCGCAAGAACGGACTATCTGCTGGTGTTGAGCCACCAAAGGTGACGTGATTACCGCCACCGGTGCCAGAGTGTCGGCCATCCAACATAAATTTTTCTGTGCCCAAACGCGTTTGCCGTGCGTCTTCATAAAGTGCTTCGGTATTGTTAACCATTTCTGGCCAAGAATTTACCGGGTGAATATTCACCTCAATGACACCTGGGTCTGGCGTGATTAAAAATTTCTTGATGCGATAATCTTTGGGTGGCTCATAACCTTCTAACACCACTGGCATATTGAGTTCTGCAGCAACATCCTCAATCGCTTCAATAAGCGCGATGTAATGTTCCAAATACGTGAGCGGCGGCATGAAAATATGCATACGGCCTTCACGCGCTTCAAAACACATAGCGGTGCGAACAACGTAGCCCGCTTCAAGATAAGGTTTGGGCGGTTCAACTTTCTTTTGCGCTGCTGGCTCAGAAACAGTTTGCGCCATTTGCTGCTGGGCTTTTTTAGATGCGAATTTTTGCACCAGTTTTTCAAGCGCATTTAAGCGTACCGCTTTATGTGTTTTACCTGCTGTGTTTAACGGTGGCTTTTCTTCCATCAAATCTGATTCAGGTTGATAGCGCTCATATTCTTTTTCAGGGAATCCAACAGAGTTCAGCGGCAAGCGTAACCCAAGCGGGGAATCACCGGGGATTAACATGAGTTCACCGGTACGCAACTTCCATGCGCCGGTTTGCCATTGACTGTGGTGATAATTCCATTCAATCGGCAGCACATATCCGGTTTCAACATTTAACCCGCGCGATAGTAATTTCGCGAGGCGGCGGCGCTCTAAATCGTCTTTTAAATCTACTTTAAGCGGATCAACCCCAACAGGTAATTGTTGCTCTGCCCAAAGGTAGTAGAGAACGTCCTCATAAGCAGGAATTAAAAACTCGGTATTGACCACGATTTTTTTACACAATGCTTGTGCAAATTTTTTCGCACTTTCATGCGTGAAACCATAGGATTTATCGACTCGTGCTAAATATTTTTCATCACGCCAAAGCGGTTCGCCATCGGTGCGCCAAAAACAGCCCAACGCCCAGCGCGGAATTTCTTCGCCCGGGTACCATTTGCCTTGACCGTAATGAAGCAGACCAAAAGGCGCAAAGGTTTTACGCATACGCAGCAATAAATCTTTGGCGAGTTTTAATTTGTCTGCGCCCAATGCACCGGTATTCCATTGTTCGGATTCCATATCATCAATGGAAACAAACGTGGGCTCGCCGCCCGTGGTTAGGCGTACATCTTGCTCATCCAGGGTTTTATCAACCGCGGCGCCGAGTGCATTAATCGTCGCCCACTGCTCTTCGGTATATGGTTTGGTAACGCGAGGATCTTCCAACACACGGAAGACTTCATTCTCGTAAGCGAATTCAACTTCGCACTTGCCGGTTGCACCCGTTATAGGTGCTGCGGAAATAGGGTCTGGCGTGCAGGCAAGCGGAATATGGCCTTCGGTGGCAAGCAAGCCAGAGGTTGGGTCTAAACCAATCCAACCTGCACCTGGAATAAAAATTTCGGTCCACGCGTGTAAATCGGTGAAATCTTTTTCGGGGCCGCTGGGGCCATCAAGCGCTTTGATATCTGAAGTGAGCTGCACTAAATAACCCGATGCAAAACGCGCGGCGTAACCAAGATGCCGAAACAGTTGCACCAACAACCATGCTGTATCGCGACAGGAACCTTTCGCCAAGGTAAGTGTTTCTTCACAGGTTTGAATACCTGGCTCTAGGCGCACACCGTAGCCAATCATTTGCTGCAGCTTTTGATTTACCTGCACCAAAAAATCGTTCACCGGCCAAGGCTTTTCAGACACAACGCGATGACGAATTTCCGCTTTAACATCCTCAACCAAGGTTAAGAGCTGTGCCCCGCGTTCCGTTACCTCCAGGTAGGGAATTAACTCGCGGTGTAGTTGTTTGGCGTACTCAAACGGAATGTACTCGGCGTATTCTTCTACAAAAAAATCGAACGGATTAATAGATGTCATCTCAGCGATAACTTCTACCGAAATTTTTAATTTCTCGCATTGATCCGGAAAGACCAACCGCGCCTGAAAATTACCAAAGGGATCTTGCTGCCAATTAATAAAATGATTTTCGGGCTCAATCTTGAGCGAGTAGCTGTGAATTTTAGTGCGCGAATGAGGCGCAGGGCGTAAGCGCAATACATGGGGAAAGAGCGAAGTCAGCCGATCAAATTTATATTCGGTAACATGGTGAATGGCAACGCGTATGGCCATAACAAAACCTTTTCCTAAGTAGGCATATCAGTGCATCAGAAACTCTAGCGCCCAACGCAACATAAAAGTGCATAGATTTTTTTGTGCACCCGCAAAGTGCGCATTAAAAAGAGTTATAGCGATTAACTCCTTTTTAATGGGCTTAACAGGACTAAGGCAATAAGTGAACCAAGTGCAAGACGCAAGAGTAACAGATGCTTGTTACAAGGAGTGACGCGAAAGCTATTTATGCAAACCAGCAGAGCAACTAAAAAAGGCAAGCAATGATTAACTCGCCTTTTCGGCCGGTGGTGCAACACGCAAAACTTCTTCTAATGTGGTTAAACCTGCTGCAATTTTTTGTGCGCCAGATAAACGCAAGGTGCGCATACCTTCTTTCATGGCTTGGCGACGCATATCGATAATATTGCAATCGCTGGTGACTTTTTCTTTGAGGGTATCGGACAACACTAAAATTTCATACAAACCTTGGCGGCCTAGATACCCAGTATTGCGGCACTCCAAACAACCCACTGGGCGATAAATTTTTGCGGGAACATTTACTTTCCACGGCGCCACTAATTGTTGCCATTCATCGCTACTGATCTGCCCTTCTTCTTTGCAGTGCGGGCAAAGCGTGCGCACCAAACGCTGCGCCATTACGCCGAGCAGAGTTGCATTTATTAGGTAGGAGGGAATGCCCAAATCCAGCATACGCGCTACGGTGGAAGGCGCATCGTTAGTGTGCACAGTGGATAACACTAAGTGACCGGTAAGCGCTGCTTGCACTGCCATTTGCGCAGTTTCCAAATCGCGAATTTCACCGACCATAATTATGTCGGGGTCTTGTCGCATAAGGCTGCGAATGCCTGCCGCGAAATCCAAACCGATTTTGTGATGCACCTGGGTTTGGTTGAAACTTTCTTCCACCATTTCGATGGGGTCTTCAATGGTACTCACGTTCACTTCAGATGTAGAAATTTGGCGCAACGATGAATAGAGCGTGGTCGTTTTACCCGAACCCGTTGGGCCCGTAACCAACACAATGCCATTGGGGCGATTTAACATGGTGCGCCAGCGCGTGTAGTCTTCGCCTACTAAACCTAGATCCGTAAAGCTGCGCAGCAGCACTTCGGGGTCAAAAATACGCATTACCAATTTTTCGCCAAAAGCCGTTGGCAAGGTGCTCATACGCAACTCAATTTCGCTGCCATCATTGCGGCGCGTTTTAATGCGGCCATCTTGCGGTTTGCGGCGCTCGGAAATATCCATACGCCCCAACACTTTAAAGCGGCTGGTAACGGCAGTTCCCACATTGGCAGGCAACTCATAGACATAATGAAGCACGCCATCAATACGGAACCGAATACGGCCAACATCGCGACGCGGCTCAATATGAATATCGCTGGCGCGCTGGTCGTAGGCGTATTGCAGCAGCCAATCGACAATTTTAACGATGTGCTGATCGTTAGCATCCGGGTCAGTCGCCTTGCCCAACTCTACTAATTGTTCAAAATTGGTAATGGCAGACGCTGAGGCACCGCCTGCCGCCCCTGTTATCGAACGAGCAAGCGTATAAAACTCCACCATATAGCGTTCAATATCGGCGGGGTTGGCTATCACACGTTTAACGCGGCGACGCGCCACATGCTCAAGCTGCGGCTCCCATCCACTTATGAAAGGCTGGGTGCAGGCGATGATCACTTCATCTGCTGTTACCTCAACGCATAAAATTCCATGTCGTTTGGCAAAGGCGTAGCCCATCACTTCAGTCACCTTGGCGGTGTTGATTTTCATGGGATCTATGTGAAACAACGGAGATTGCGACTTTTCAGCTAACCATTCGGTCAACGCATCACCATCTAGCAATTTGCCGGGGCGTTTGCGGTCGTCCAGATTTTGGGTGGCGATATACACCAGTGGATGCATAATCGCCTGCTCGCGCGTTCGCGATGCGCCCAGCAATACATTGGCATCCTCTTGCAGCAAGCGCTCATCGGCCACTAAATCCATTAAGACGCCACGCAAATCCAATACACGGTCAAAAGCCATACACCAATTCCTAGTCGCTTATTGCTACTTATATAGGGATATTATTAACGCGATTGTAGCTAGTCTAGCTGATTAGGGACACCATTCAGGTCTCGAACTGAGATAAGTCAGGCCGCGAGGCTTGCATTTCCTACAGGTTTGGGCGATTGTCTGCCTCTGATACTTGTTCATGTGAGCCAGTTATGCCCCTCAATCTCAAAACCTACCAGTCCCAACTCGCACAACTTGTCGCCCTGCCTTCGGTTAGCTGCGGCGTAGCAAGTTGGGATATGTCCAACTTGCCCGTGATTGAATTGCTCGCCAATTGGTTTAGCGATTTAGGGTTTAGCACCCAAATTATTCCACTGGCGCAACCCGGCAAAGCGAATTTGCTTGCAACACTTGGCAGCGGCGATGGCGGTTTGGTATTGGCAGGCCACAGCGATACCGTACCTTACGATGCAGACCGCTGGCACAGCGACCCTTTTAAACTCACCGAAAAAGACGGCAAATTATTCGGCTTAGGCGCTACCGATATGAAAGGATTTTTTCCGGTCATATTGGAAGCCGTAAAACCTTTTTTAGATAAACCACTCAAGCACCCTTTAATTATTCTCGCTACTGCCGATGAAGAAAGCAGTATGAGCGGCGCACGCGCATTGGCGGATAGCGGCAAACCAAACGCACGCTACGCGGTGATTGGCGAGCCGACTGAACTTGTGCCAATTCGCATGCACAAAGGCATTATGATGGAAATGATTCGCGTGCGCGGCCAAGCGGGGCATTCATCTAACCCTGCACTGGGAAAAAGTGCGCTGGATGCGATGACGCAAGTCATGAGTGAACTCATTAGTTTGCGCGGCGAGTTGCAATTAAAATATCGCAATGACGGTTTCGCGGTGCAAACGCCAACATTAAATTTGGGCTGCATTCACGGTGGCGATGGCGCAAATAGAATTTGCGGCGAATGTGAATTGCATTTTGATTTGCGCTTGTTGCCGGGAATGGATAACGAAGAGCTGCGTACCGCCATTCAGAATAGATTAACGCCGATTGCGGAAACGAGCGGCACTGATATTGTTTTTTCATCGCTATTTGAAGGCATAGAACCTTTTGATGAACCTGCCGAATCTGAATTAGTAAAAGTGTGCGAGCAATTAACGGGTAACGCATCTGCAAGTGTTGCTTTCGCGACTGAAGCGCCGTTTATGCAACAACTTGGAATGCAAACTGTCGTGCTAGGCCCCGGCTCCATTAATCAAGCACATCAGCCGGATGAATTTATCCCTATCGATCAACTCGAACCTGCGGTAAAAATTGTACAAAGCTTAATCCAAAAATTTTGCATTAATTAAACAAGGAATCGTCATCCTCGCGTAGCGGGGATCCAGCCGTTAAAAATCACGATCAAAAGCTGGATCCCCGCTACGCGAGGATGACGACTCCCAAAACTAATAGTTGTGATACCTACTATGTTAAACGTCGCTCTTTGTTCCTACGGCATGTCCGGAAAAGTTTTTCACGCTCCGTTGATTTCTGCTGAGCCACAATTGAACCTGAACACCATTTTGCAGCGTTCTAGCGATACTGCTCTTGAAGACTACCCACAAGCGCATATTGCCAAAAGTTTTGAAGAGATTTTAGCGAACCCCGATATTCATGTGATTGTGGTCAATACGCCCAATGAACATCACTATTGCATGACTAAAGCCGCATTGCTTGCGGGCAAACATGTGGTAACAGAAAAACCGTTTACGTTATCGCTTGCTGAAGGCCAAGAGCTTATCGAACTTGCCCAGCAACAACAAAAAACACTCGCGGTTTTTCACAATAAACGTTTGGAAACCGATCATCTCACCGTAGAAAAAATACTGGCCGATGGCGCACTTGGCCGCGTGGTGGAAGTTGAATGGCATTACGACCGCTATCGCAATGTGATCACGCATAAAGCGTGGAAAGAAGATAATTTACCCGGCTCTGGCACCTGGTTTGATCTTGGTGTGCACATGGTGGATTCAATGCTGTGTTTACTGGGTCGCCCGCAAGCGGTGAATGCGGATATGCGCAGCCTACGCCGCGAGGAAGGTTCTACGGATTACTTTAACGTAACGTTTTATTATGCGGATATGCGCGTTTTATTGCGGTCAAACACCTATGTCAGTGAAAAAGGCGCAACTGTAAGTATTCACGGCGATAAAGGCTCATTTTTAAAATTCGGGCAGGATGTACAAGAGCAGCAACTTGTAAACGGCTTATTGCCATATCAAACCGGCTGGGCGAATCACGGCGCCGATAATATCGGCATCATGCATTCGCAACATGAAAGTAATAGCCAACGTTTTCAGGTTAGCAGTGAGCGCGGTTGTTATGAGTTGTTTTATCGCAATATCGCCGATTCTGTTAATGGAAAAGACACTTTGCGTTTTTCGGCACAACAGGCATTATTAGCGGTTGAAATGTTGCTAGCAGCAGAAGAAAGTAATAAGTTGCAGAAAACTATTCACGTTTAAAAAATTATTAAAGAGAATTCTCGTGTCCAATACTCAAGACGCTAATACACAAGCCTATGTAAAATGGTTTCGTCACTCGACGCCTTACATCAATCGGCACAGCGATAAAACCTTTGTGCTCATGTTACCGGGCGAGGCAATTACCCATGCCAACTTCCCCAATATTGTTCACGATATTGCGCTTTTATGCAGCTTGGATGTAAGGCTTGTAGTTGTACACGGTGCGCGCCCGCAAATTGAAGAGCGCTTGCAAGAGGCGGATACCTTCAGCCACTTTCACAAAAACTTACGGATTACTGACAGCGAAAGTTTACGTTTGGTAATTCAAGCAATAGGCGAAGCGCGCACAACTGTTGAAGCAGCACTCTCTACCAGCTTACCTAATTCGCCAATGCACGATGCCGACATGCAAGTCATTAGCGGAAACTTTGTGGTGGCCATGCCTCACGGCGTAATTGATGGTGTTGATTTGCAGCACACCGGCAAAGTACGCAAAGTGCATACTAAATCCTTAAATGCAGCACTGGATTCCGGAGCGGTGGTTTTGCTATCGCCTATCGCCTATTCACCCACCGGCGAAATTTTTAATTTAACGTTTAGTGATGTTGCCACTCATGTAGCAGGCGCAATTAAAGCGGATAAATTATTAGCGTTCGTGGAAGGTCATGGCGTTAGCGATGAAGATGGAAATTTGATTCGTCAGTTATCGCTTCAGGAATGTAAAGATTATCTCAACTCAAACGGCGCAGCTATCAACTATGATTTGCAGCAAGCCGTCAGTGCCTGCTATTTAAGTTGTTTGCAAGGCGTACAGCGCGCGCAATTAATCAGCTACAGTACCGATGGCGCATTACTCACAGAATTGTTTACCCGCGATGGTTTAGGCACCATGATTTATTCCGGGCAATACGAACAATTACGTGTTGCGCATATTGATGATGTCGCTGGTATTTTAGATTTAATTCGCCCCTTGGAAGAGCAAGGTATTTTAGTGCGTCGCTCGCGCGAGATACTGGAAACGGAAATTAATAAATTTCATGTAATGGATAAAGATGGAACCATTGTCGCCTGCGCTGCGCTTTATCCTTACGGCGATATGGCGGAGCTTTCGTGCGTTGCGACGCATCCAGATTATCGCAACGGCGGTCGCGCCGCAGCCTTGCTACAACAAATGGAAGCACAAGCGCGCAAGCAAAAAATTAAACAATTATTTTTGCTGACCACGCAAACTGCCCATTGGTTTATTGAGCAAGGTTTTGTACAAGGCAAGCTGGAAGATTTGCCAATCGCGAAGCAAGAACTGTACAACTACCAACGCAACTCAAAGATTTTTATTAAGCAGGTAGAGTAAATACTATCTAAATGCCACGGAGGGCATTTGGCGACTCTACTTAATAAAGTGTAAATAATATAAATATCGTCGTTAAGACCGCACACGGCATAACTGCCCGTCATTTATTTACTGCTATAATATGCCCCTTTTTAGCCATCTCGAATTCCATTGCAGCCGATCTCAAGCCTCGCGCAGCAAAGCCTTTTAGGGGAAAGTTATGCCTGTTTATCGTTCTAAAACTACCACCTCTGGCCGCAATATGGCGGGCGCTCGCGCACTTTGGCGCGCTACGGGCATGAAGGATGGCGATTTTGATAAGCCGATTATTGCCATCGCCAACTCTTTTACCCAATTTGTACCCGGCCATGTGCATTTGAAAGACCTCGGTCAATTGGTAGCGCGCGAGATTGAAAAAGTTGGCGGCGTCGCCAAAGAATTCAATACTATTGCGGTGGATGACGGTATCGCCATGGGTCATGACGGCATGCTCTACAGCCTGCCCAGCCGCGACATCATCGCCGATTCGGTCGAGTACATGGTCAACGCTCACTGCGCCGACGCCATCGTGTGTATCTCCAACTGCGACAAAATCACCCCCGGTATGTTGATGGCTGCAATGCGCCTGAATATCCCGGTGATTTTTGTGTCTGGCGGCCCGATGGAAGCCGGTAAAACCAAATTATCCGAGCATAAGCTCGACCTGGTTGACGCCATGGTGATTGCGGTTGACGACAACGCCAGCGACGAAAAAGTAAATGAGTATGAGCGCTCCGCCTGCCCAACTTGCGGTTCTTGTTCAGGCATGTTTACTGCCAACTCGATGAACTGTTTAACCGAAGCCTTGGGCTTATCTTTGCCCGGCAACGGTTCCCTGTTGGCAACCCATGCTGACCGCGAGCAGTTATTCCTGGAAGCGGGCCGTCGCATCGTAGAAATCACCAAGCGCCATTACGAAGAAGATGATTACAGCGTGTTGCCACGCTCCATCGCCAGTTTCGATGCCTTTGAAAATGCGATGGCACTCGATATCGCCATGGGCGGCTCTACCAACACGATTTTGCATTTGCTGGCAGCCGCGCAAGAAGGCGATGTGCCCTTCACCATGTTTGATGTTGACCGCATGAGCCGCAAAGTACCGCAGTTGTGCAAAGTCGCGCCCAACACCCCCAAATACCATATGGAAGATGTACACCGCGCAGGCGGCGTGATGAGTATTTTGGCCGAGCTGAACCGCGGCGGCCTGCTGCACAATCAATTGCCAACAGTACACAGCAAAACATTCCAGGAAGCTTTGGATAAGTGGGACATCATCTCTACTTCATCTGAAGCCGTAGCGACTTTTTACAAAGCTGGCCCTGCCGGTATCCCGACCCAAGTGGCTTTTAGCCAGGCGACTCGCTGGCCGACACTGGATGGCGACCGCGCCGAAGGCTGTATTCGCTCAGTGAAACACGCCTACAGCAAAGAAGGCGGTTTGGCCGTACTCAAAGGCAATATCGCCATCGACGGTTGCGTGGTAAAAACTTCAGGCGTAGACGAAAGTTGCTGGGTATTTGAAGGCACGGCTTACGTTGTGGAAAGCCAGGACAAAGCCGTCGCCGATATTCTCGATGGCAAGGTGAAAGAAGGCGATGTCGTAGTAATCCGCTACGAAGGCCCAAAAGGTGGCCCGGGTATGCAAGAGATGCTCTACCCCACGAGCTATTTAAAATCGAAAGGTTTAGGCAAAGCTTGCGCGCTCCTGACCGATGGCCGTTTCTCTGGGGGAACCTCTGGTTTATCGATTGGCCACGTATCACCTGAAGCAGCTGCTGGCGGTGCAATTGGTTTGGTACGGACCGGCGATATTATCCGCATCGATATCCCCAATCGCAGCATCAACGTTGTGCTCACTGAGAACGAACTGGATGCACGCCGCGCTGAAGAAAATGCAAAAGGTCCTTTGGCGTGGAAGCCTACCGAAGTTCGCCCACGCAAAATTTCTGCATCCCTAAAAGCTTATGCGTTGTTAGCGACCAGTGCAGATAAAGGCGCGGTAAGGGATTTGAGTAAACTGGATTAATAAAACCCCCTCTCAATCTCCCACTTCGCAAAGGGGAGAAGTTTTCCTCCCCCACATAAAAAAGCCAAAGCAATTGCTTTGGCTTTTTTATGTTCGCTAGTAGTCATCCATTTCAGCGGTCACGCGTATTAATAACAACCTCACCCAATACGAGTATTGCTATGAAATTGTTAACTGCAATCCTACTAACCTTAGGTGTTACCTTAAGTTCTTGCTCTAGCACTTCTGTTAATGACTACAGCAAAAACACGCCCAAGTTTATTCCGCAAGAATTTTTTAGTGGCAATCTAAATGCACAGGGCGTTGTAAAAAATCGCTCTGGCAAAGTGACGCGTTATTTCAATGCGACTATAAAAGCCTATTGGGAAAATGGTGTTGGAACGTTGGAAGAAAAATTTATTTTTGATGATGGAGAAATCCAATATCGTACATGGAAGCTATCACCCACCGCCCAAAACACTTTCAACGCAACTGCAGGCGATGTCATCGGAATTGGCGAAGGTGAATTTGCGGGCAACGCGATTAATTTGAATTATGTGCTGGTAGTAAAATACAAAAGCTCAACAATTAACCTAAGCGTTGACGATTGGATGTGGCTGGTAGATTCAAATACAGTACTGAACGAATCAATACTGACCAAATTTGGTTTTAAAGTAGGGAGTATACAGTTGGTGATTAAGAAAGATTAAACGCGTTCATACACTAAAAACTTATGCTGCAAACTCGCATCACTCTCTCCCGGTAATTCAGACACCAATTTCCATTTGTCGGCAGCTAACTCAGGGAAATGCGCATCGCCTTTTTCAACTATTACATCAATACGCGTAAGATAAATTCGATCTGCAATGTCGAGCGCGTGGCGATAAATCTCCGCACCGCCAATTACCATAACTTCATCTGCAAGTTTGCCTTGTTCATTGCGAAATTGTTGGCCAAACTCCAGCGCCTCTTTCACACTTTTGGCTACCAAAACGCCTGCAAAACTCCAATTTTTTTGTCGCGTAACAACAATATTGGTGCGCCCCGGCAACGGTTTGCCAATCGACTCGAACGTCTTGCGCCCCATAATAATCGGCTTACCGAGCGTAACCGATTTGAAATACTTTAAATCTTGCGGCAAATGCCAAGGCAATTCGTTATTGCGACCAATAACATTATTATGCGCAGTTGCGACTATAAGAGAGAGCTTCATAGAGAGAACTTCATAAAAAATATACGCGGAAAAATACTGGGGTTATAGAGTAGCGCTGCAATCCCTCGCAGTATGTGATGCACTAAACAGAAACCACTAAACCGAAAAAGGGTACTGAATTGGATCGTGATGTTGATAGTTCTGAACTTCAAAATCATCCATGGTCACCCAAGTTTCCAAATCTTTTAGCGATTTAATATCTGGGTTAATAATTAACGACGGCGACTCGAACGGCTCGCGCGCTAATTGTACATCGCGCATCAGCGGCAGTTGATCTTCATAGATGTGTGCATTAACGATTTTGTGATACGCCAAACCCGGCTTGTGCCCCGTAATTTGCGCCATTAAAGCCAAGAGCGTAAATACTTGGATTTGGTTGAAATTTAAACCCAGTGGCACGTCACAAGAGCGCTGATAACTCGTTAAATAAAGGGTGTCATTCAGCAGAGAAAAGGTGTGAGTATGCATGCAGGGGCGCAAGCAGCCTAAATCAAATTCGCCGGGATTATAAAACGATAAAATTTCACCACGATCATCAACACCCTTAGCAAGGTTATCAACAATCTTTTGAAGTTGATCGATAGTGCCGCCATTGGGCTTCGCCCAGGCGCGACCTTGCACACCGTATACACGCCCCATATCGTCTGCACCTTTGCGTACAGGATTGGAGAGCCATACGGCGTTTTCATTGGCGTTAGCATCCCAGGTTTTGGTGCCCAGCGCCCGGAACTGCGCGGCATTATCGTAACCGCGAATGTAGCCAATCAACTCGGCAATAGCCGCTTTCCAATAGCTTTTTCGGGTGGTGATAATGGGGAACTTATTGCCAGCGACATCGTAGGTCAAATCAGCATTAATCAAGGTTAAACAGCGCTTGCCGGTGCGGCTATTCGCAATCCAGGTACCTTCATTGATGATGCGCTGGGCTAAATCTAAATACTGTTTCATACTTGAGTCTCGTATTTTAAAGAGTGGGCGCTACGCGTTTTTTGCGCTCTGAATAATACCCGTAAGCCAGTAATCCAACACCCAGAATAAACATAGGTGCCGAGAGTAATTGGCCGCGGGTAATTACGCCAAACACTAAATCTATACCCAGATCTGGCTCGCGGAAATTTTCTACAATGGAGCGGAAACTGGCGTAAAGCACAAGGAATAAACCTGCCACGGCACCGCGTGGGCGCGGTTTGGCAGAGAACCAAAAGAGCACTATGAACATCACCAATCCTTCCAACGCAGCCTGATAAAGCTGCGATGGGTGACGAGCTACGCCGAGAGCATCGCCTGCTTTGGGGAATACCATCGCCCAAGGTGCATCGGATACGCGACCCCATAATTCTTGCCCGATAAAATTGCCCAAGCGACCAAAACCCAAACCTAAAGGCACTATGGGGGCGACAAAATCCATTAATGAGAGATAGGAAACACGGATGCGCGTGGCGTAAACATACATGGCGATAATGACGCCGATTAAACCACCGTGAAACGACATGCCGCCTTCCCATATGCGGAACAGCCAAAGTGGATCGCTCATCCAACGGTCAAAGTTATAGAAAATTACATAGCCAACCCGCCCACCCAAAATCACGCCAAAAGCGCCATAGGTAACAAGGTTTTCTACTTCAACTTTGGTGATGGGGGAATGAGGTTTGCTGCAGCGATAAAGCGCAATCAGCCACGCGGAAAGGAAGGCCAGCATGTACATAATGCCGTACCAGTGAACCTCTAGTGGGCCCAGCGTTTTATCAAATACATGTAAGGGCCCAATGGAGATAGCGACCGGATCAAAATTGGGAAATTGAAGCATGTTATTGACCCTACTGGTGATAATCACCTGTAATAAATAATTCAGGAAATAAGTAATGATAAGGGACTAGAGCTAGTCCCTATTCTTCAAAATCATCAGATCCCATGGGGCGGATCAGGCGAGCAACGTCAGCATCGCTTAGTGCTTGTTCGACACGTTCGCGGATTTGATCGGCATTGCTCATAGTCATCACTTCAGTCAATAAGTCTTTTGCCAAGGTGAGGCTTATGCCGCGAATAACCGATTTAACTTTGGGTAAGTTGGTGGCACTCATTGAGAGCGTATCAAAGCCCATCGCCATTAATAGAATTGCGGCACCGGGGTCACCCGCAAGCTCACCGCATATACTCACGCTGATACCTTCAGCATGGGCTGCTTGAACAACTTGTTGCAAAGCGCGCAAAACAGCAGGGTGAAAGGCCTGATAAAGATCTGCCACGCGGGCATTGTTGCGGTCAACGGCAAGCAGATATTGGGTAAGGTCATTACTACCCACGGATAAAAAGTCAGACAACGCTGCGAGTTCTCGCGCTTGATAAACGGCAGCAGGCACTTCAATCATAGCGCCAACCGGTGGCATCTTGACGTTGTAACCCTCCTCAACTAACTCTTTGTAAACGCGGGTAATCAGCGCTTTAGACGCTTCCATTTCGGGGACGTTAGTGATCATAGGCAAGAGAATGCGCAAATTATCCAAGCCTTCGCTGGCTTTGATCATGGCACGTACTTGAGCGAGGAAAATTTCCGGGTGATCCAAGGTTACGCGAATGCCGCGCCAACCGAGGAAGGGGTTATCTTCTTCAATGGGGAAATACGGCAGGGCTTTATCGCCGCCAATATCCAAGGTACGAATGGTCACAGGCAATGGCGCAAAGGCCGCCAACTGCTCACGATAAATAGAGCGTTGCTCTTCTTCTGAAGGAAAGCGGTCGCGCATTAAGAATGGAACTTCAGTACGGTACAAACCTACGCCTTCTGCACCGCGTTCCAGCGAACGCACTACATCAGCCATCAAACCGGTATTTACCCACAGCGGTAGACGATAGCCATCGTTCGTTTCACAGGGCAAATCTTTGAGTGCTTCCAGTCCTTTAAAAAGCTCTTGCTCTTCAAGGTCAATCGCCATGTAGTGTTTGAGAATATGTTCGTTGGGGTCGCTATAAACCGCGCCGCGATAACCATCCACAATAATCGGGCGGCCATCCATTTGCATAAACGGCAAATCAACTGCGCCCATGACCGTTGGGATATCCATGGCCCGCGCAAGAATAGCTACGTGCGAGTTACTTGAACCCTCAACCGACACCAAACCCACCAATTTTTCTTTGGGGATTTCACCCAACATGGAGGCAGTTAATTCTTCGCCGATCAAAATCGTGCGATCAGGAAATACCCGCTTCTTACGATTAGATTCTTGCAAATATGCCAACACGCGGCGACCCAAATCGCGCAAATCGGTTGCACGTTCGCGCAAGTAAGGGTCATTCATGCTGTTAAAAGTTTGTTCGTGTTCGAGGATAACCTCGCTCCACGCAAAAGAAGCGTTAGCACCTTTGCGGATACGTTCCGTCACTTCACCGCCAAGAGAGGCATCCTCCAGCATCGCTAAATAGGCATCGAACAGAGCGCGCTCTTCGCGGTTTAAACGTTCTTTGAGCTGTGCGCCCAAACCTTTGATATCTTCTCGCACTGCCATTAAGCAGCGTTGGAAAAACGCAATTTCGGCATCTACATCATCGCAAGGCTTGTAAGAAACAGAACGTAAATCAGCTTCGGGGGCGATAACCATCGCCTCACCAATTGCAATACCGGGTGCGCCTGCAACACCCATAAAGCGGGCCTGGGTGGCAATTTTACTTTTATCGTTATTTACACCGCCGGTAGCTTCAGCATGGGCGATAACCCCAGCAAGCTGCGCCGACATAGTGACAAGAAATGCTTCATCGCCCTCGTCAAAGCGGCGTTGGTCTACTTGCTGCACAACTAATACGCCGAGCACTTTGCGCTGGTGGATAATAGGCACGCCAAGGAAGGAGCTGTATCGCTCCTCTCCTGTTTCAGGGAAGTATTGATAGCTGGGGTGAGCTTCGGCTTGCTCCAGGTTGATAGGCTCTTCACGCACAACCACTCGGCCAACCAAGCCTTCGCCAGCGGATAAGCGCACGCGGCCAACAGCATCCTGGTTGAGGCCATCGGTAGCCATGAGTACATAGCCACCATCGTTATCTCGCATGTAAACCGAGCATACGTGGGTGCGCATGGCGTTTTTTACGCTCGTCACAATAATGCCCAGCGCTGACGGCAAATCGCGAGCAGCGTTAACTTCCTGGACAATATGACGTAGCGAATTCAACATAGAAACAATCAAACCTTATTCAACTTATTTGTGATTCCACTTAAGTAAATCTAAAGCGGCTTAGGATCTAAAGCAGGAGTTTCAGCAACACGATTAGCGGCCGATCATTAACTCCAGCTCCAATTGAGCATGGACTTGCGAAAGCTCTTTAAGTGCCCGACGGTAAACGTCCTTTTTAAAGGACACGACTTTACCGAGCGGAAACCAATAACTGACCCAGCGCCAGCCATCAAATTCGGGGCGGCCGCCGTTGTTCATACAGATGAGGGATTCATCGCTGCGCAAACGCAACAAAAACCATTTTTGTTTTTGTCCCACACACAAAGGCTGAGAATTATGACGCACCAAACGGTCGGGCAAGCGATACCGCAACCAACCGCGAGTGCAGGCTAAAATTTCTACATCTTTGGGGTAAAGGCCTATCTCTTCATGCAACTCGCGATACAATGCCTGCTCTGCGGATTCATGCTCGTTAATCCCGCCCTGCGGAAATTGCCAGGCATCTTGCCCGCCTACTCTACGCGCCCAGAGCAATTGCCCCTGATCGTTCGTTAAAATAATACCCACATTGGGGCGAAAACCATCGCTATCTATCACGGGAATTATCCCTATAAAATGTTGCGCTGTAGAACAGCTTTTTCCGCACTATAACAGGCTTATTCAAAGCCGCAACCCCTCATAACCTGTTGCGATAAGCTAATTCTTTGTTGAGCCGCCAGATCACACTGGTTATGCTACGCGCCTTCCACCAAGCCCCTTATTTTACTCAAGAAGGTAACCTGTGCGCCTCGCTATTTTTGACCTTGATAACACCTTGATTGCTGGCGATAGCGATCACAGCTGGGGCGAATTTCTCGTCCAGAAAAATTTAGTCGATGCAGCGGTTTATGCCGAAGCCAATGACCGCTTTTATCAACAATACAAGGCGGCGACATTGGATATTCAGGAATACCTCGCCTTTTCGCTGGCACCGCTAACACGTTACACATTGGATGAATTGGCAGCGTTTCATCAGGAGTTCATGAGCGATTACGTAAAGCCCATGATGTTGCCTAAGGCGAAAACTCTCTTGCAACAACATCGCGACCAAGGCGACTACTTATTAATCATTACCGCCACCAACAGCTTTGTAACTCACCCGATTGCTGCTTATTTAGGCGTGGATGATATTTTGGCTTCAGATGCTGAAATACGCGATGGCCGCTACACCGGCAAAGGCACAGGCACGCCCTGCTTCCAAGGTGGCAAAGTGATTCGTTTACAAGAATGGTTAAAGATGAAAGGCTTTAGCTTGGACGACGCCTACTTTTACAGCGATTCCATTAACGATCTGCCGTTATTGGAACAAGTGCCCAACCCCGTTGCGGTAGATGCCGATGAACGCTTGAGCAAAACCGCGCAAGAGCGCGGTTGGCAAATGCTCAGTTTGCGCGATTAAAAAATCTGATAACCCTTCAACCCAAGCGTATAAACAGCGACGCCCACACCTGTCACTACAATGCAAAACGCTTGATGAAATACATCGGGCGTTTGCTTACTAAAAAAAGCGTCAATTTAATTCCGGACCAAGCAGAGCAATTTGCTTCCGTTATTTTTTGCATAGCACCATAAACGTGTATAAAATCCGCGCAGCTCCTCCGTGCCATAAAATCAACTGAAAAAATAATATCTACGGACTTTCTGGAGTGATCATTTTCAAATTAAAGGGTACTTTATGTTAAAGCATTTCATTTTGTTCAGCAGCCTATTGGGCCTACTAACGGCCTGCGGTGGCGGTGGGGGCACAAAAACGCCTGAGCCTACACCAGTAATTTCCAGCTCAAGTCTTTCCAGTCTAAGTCTTTCCAGTTCAAGTGCATCTTCTATCAACAGTTCTAGCGCCTCTTCTATTAGCAGCTCTAGTTCTTCTTCTATCAGCACCTCTAGCTCATCCTCAAGTATTGATCCTTGCAACAATACGAGTGGCACCATTTTTTCAGAATGCCTGAATACAAATTATGGTTCTATTGTTGGTGCACAATATTCACCTAGCTATTTGGAATACACAGAATCAGATACCAGCCAACAGGTGCAATGGTCAATAGTTGACACAGCCAGTGAATACAACAAAGCGCTCTCGGTAACTTTCAAAGATAACGCCAGAAAAGGCCAGATTTTTATCGGCCACCCTGGAGGAACGCCAGCAACTCAAGATCTAAGCCAATTCCAAACAGGATCTCTTGAATTTGATTTACGTATTTTGGGCCCTGGTGATGCTTACGATTACGCAGCCGAGGGTGTTGTATTCAGTGTGCGCATGGATTGCGCTTGGCCTTGTTCGTCACATGAAGCCAGAGTGGTTATTCCAACTTTAGGGTCTTGGGTGCATGTAAACATATCAATTGCTGATCTACTTGCCTCAGGCCTTGATCCTAGCAAGGTGAGCGCAAGCCTGGTGTTGATACCTAAGGGAAATCAAGCAAACTTGAATTTACAATTGGACAATATACAGCTGTCCAAAGGTGGAGCGATTAAACCTAGCACGGTTATATTGAAGGAAGACTTCAACACCAAGGAAATCCCTCAGTGGCAATTCACCAAAGCCGTAGGTAACGCCAGCGCCAGCGCCACTACATACTCTGGTTTTGGCGCAGCGCTTTCTATGAACTGGCTTTCAATGATGGATACACTGCGCTTTGAAACCACATTGGATAAAAATATTGATATCACCAACACAGACGCTAGCTTCCAAATAAATTGTTGGAACAATACCAATAGGAATTTTACATTCCAAATGGTTGCAACTGATACAAATGGTATTACAACAACAACCAGAGCGAGTGATGGAACATCTATTGACGCTGACACTTGGTACAACGTGTCTGCACAATTGGGAAGTGTTTTTGATAGCGGCTTTGATCCAACGCGCGTAGTCAAGTTCGGGGTGCAATTTCGTTACTTAGGCGTCAGCGCGTCTACGACCTCTTGCCAAGTAGACACCATACGCATCAAGCCCACTGTAGCCACGTTGCAATAAAGAAAACACCTTAGATTGCTTAAAACCGCTGGCAAACCCCACCCTAAAAAGTGGGTTTTTTTTCAATCCGCGCGCAACGCCATATCATTCTTCATTTAATTTTCACTATTACTCGCATTTTTCTCATACGCACAGCGATGACCACATAATTAGTTTCGCCTTCAAACAAAAAACCCTAGCTTTTAGCTAGGGTTTTTGAGCAGTCTGCTGCGCCCGAAGAGTCGCCGCTTTTCATTCTCAATTCGCTATAAAACCTACGCCAAATAAACCCGCGCAAATACTGCTTTTAAATAATCCGTTTCAGGAATCGCTGGGTGAACAGGGTGATCTGGCCCCTGCCCGCCTTGACCGATAATTTGTACGTGGCGATCCAAATGACGGCCCGATGCGCGCACAATTTCCATTAAAGTGTCTTTGCCTAAATGCATGGAGCAGGAGGCCGACACCAACAACCCATCGCGCCCGAGCAAACGCATTCCCAGTTCATTTATATGGCGATAAGCCGCTTCACCGGCTTTTTGATCTTTGCGCTTTTTAATAAACGCGGGCGGGTCGAGCACCACAATATCAAAGCGCTCATTTTCAGCGATTAAATGCTTCAACACATCAATCGCCTTGCCTTGAATAGTGCCCACAATATCTTGCACGCCGTTAAGTGCGGCATTGCGTTCAACACCATCGAGCGCAGATTCAGAAGCATCCACGCAAACAACTTCGCTTGCGCCAGCTTTGGCGGCTTGTACGCCCCAACCGCCAATATACGAAAACACATCTAACACGCGCTTACCTTTTACATATTGCTGCAACTGCGCGCGGTTTACGCGGTGATCGTAAAACCAGCCAGTTTTTTGACCGCCGTGAATGGGGGCCATAAAGCGTGTGCCGTTTTCAATTAATTCCACTGCTTCTGGTACAGAGCCATAAACAACTTCTGTGTATTCGGGTAAATTCTCCAGCGCGCGGGCACTGTGATCATTACTCAGTAAAATACCTTCTGGCTTTAATACTTGTACCAACGCATCAATAATGTCGTTTTTCACCAACTCCATTCCAGCACTGGCAATTTGCACCACCAGATAATCGCCAAAGCGATCCACCACCAAACCCGGCAGCAAATCAGAATCGCCATACACTAAACGATAGTAAGGCTCGCTGAATGTCAGCTCACGCAACGCTAGCGCTTGTTTGAAGCGATGCACCAGCAGGGATTTATTGAGTGGATGCTTTTCATCGCGATTAATAATCCGCCCGCAAATCAAACTGGTGGGGTTCATTAACGCAATGCCCAACGGCTTACCGCTATTGCTCGTTACCAAGGCTTGCTGGCCCATTTCAAACTGCTTGAGCGGCGAACGCGCGGTATCCACTTCGTTACTGTAAATCCAGAGGTGGCCTAGTTTAAGGCGGCGGTCAGCTTGCGCATTTAATACCAGAACGGGTAAAGAGGGAGCAGTTTGAGACATGAGGGAAATCCAAAAGTAGGTAAAGGCAGTGGCGTTACAGAAAAGTTAAAACACTACGGAAAAAGAAAAACGCCAGCCGAAAAGGGCTGGCGCGAATTATACGGGAATTAATCGGGTGGGGATAAATTGAATCACGTTAGGGCTTGAAGGTCACAGGAAGAGTCTGTTTAGTGCCAAATTTTCTCTTGTCTTCGTCGGTCGCACCGTCTTTACACTCGCCCTTTAACCATAAATTGTATTGTGAGGCACTAGAGTCAATTTCCAAAAAGCCATCGCGGCAATAACCCATGCGCTCTACCACGTAACCGGCGTTTTCAACCAAACGCTTCCGCGTTGCGCCGCCCACGGCTATGCCGCGTATATCGTCACCGCGCTGAAAGCCACCGCGCTCAATACGAACGCCATTGGATAATTGACTGTCTGGCAACTGCAGCCGGTACACAAACATTTTGCTGGCATTGGGTAAAATTTCTATGTCGAGAGTTTCCTGCATATTCGAGCCAGTGTAGCTGCGGCCCGGTGTACTGCAGGCGACCACAAGCCCACACGCCAACACAATGCCAAAAGCCCTGATAAACAACATATTCTCTCCTATGCTAAAAGCCATATACGATTGAGGTTAAGAAGCTGGAATCTTGGCCGATAACCTGTGCAATACGACAACCACTTGGGCAATGAATTTCCAATGTGGCTATAAATTTATTGTTGCGGGAGTTTGTCATGCCTATTCGTTCTCGGCTACTGAGTTTCGTGATTATTGTTGCGGTACTAAGCCTTACGGCAAATGCGTGGGCAGTGGATAAGTTTGCTAAATCCAACCCTGTGACTGAATCTACTGGCAGTGCATCATCCACCAGCGAATTCCCGTTTGATAATCAAAGTATCCCCTCTGCGCCCACAGTTGTCGAAACAGAAACCGCTAACGCACCGGCAACTACAACGGCGCAATCAAGCCCCCAGAAGCGCGCTCCTACCGATAATCTTTGTTACAACAACAGCAACAATACACTGCAAAAATCGCTGTTAGTTACCGCCTTCCCTCGTTTAACGCCTAACAGCGCTAACGCAGGCGCACTCGATGACGCCGAACACCAGCTACCAAAACTGCTGAGTCTGCAATTAGAAGCCCAGCATAAAACCCTAACGCCAGTTCAAATAAGTGAAGCATTACCCAGCCCATCGCTAAGCAGCGAAAACCTGTTCGCCCAGCAAATTCAAAGGCTCGCACGCAATCAAGATACGCAACTAGTGCTGACCGGTGAGATTATCGATATGAATATGGCGCACCCGGAAGCCACCTATAACCCCGGTTTATACACACGCTTTTTAAATGGATTATTTGATTTTATTGAAACGCGTAATCGCTTTGATAAACGCTCCCGCCTATTTAGTTTTGACGTGACCTTGCGCGATGGCTTTACGGGCCAAACACTGTTTAGAAAGCGCTACGCAACTTATGGATTATGGAACCAAACAAAACCAGTGGGTTTTGCTACACCCTTATTTTGGAAAACTGATTACGGCCAACAAATTCAAGGTTTAGTCAATCTGGCCGCCAAAGACGTTGGCGCAGTGGTGCAGTGCCAACCTTTTATTACACACATTAATTCTCGCCCAGGGCAAACCCAAATTCTATTGCAGGGCGGTGCCAATAACGGCCTGCGCGCTGGCGATACTCTTGCGCTGTATCAAATGGTGGTGCAAGGTTCAGAAACTGAATACCAGCAACATCACGTGCGTTTGGTAAATCGCAATGCAGCGATTGAGCTGCGTGAAGTGTATCCATCACACAGTGTGGCTGTCATGAGCGGTAGCACTTATTTAACGGGGCAGTTTTTGGCAGTAGCGCAATAGTGGGTATAATGCAGGCCGCACCCAATCAATAAGAGCAGACGGCATGACTTACGTATCCAAGACAGTATATTTTATATTCGGCATCACCCTCTTGGGCTTTGCAGGCTTACAGTTTAATGATCCCGATCCGATTATTTGGATCGCTTTTTATGTCCTCTGCGCACTTATCCCATCGCTACTTTTATTTAATATTTTTAATCGTTCACTGTTTTTAATAGCAATAATCTGGTGCTGCGTTGAATTATTTATTAGCGCGCCGGGTGCTTATCAATATTATCTTCATATCTCTGAAGAACCCTTAATGCAAAGCATGAACCCACAAAAACCTTACATTGAAGAATGCCGTGAGTTTTTAGGGGTATTAATTGCGTTTACCTTAGTGGTTATTAGCGCACTGCTCGCCAGGAAAAAACTTTTTAGCACAACATAAAACACACATGCTTAACGCAAAGCATGTGTGTTTTTTCTGCGTGTATCACTTGTCGTCAACAATCTAAATGGCCACATGAGGCATATGCTAAGAATTAATGCGGTGAGAACACTGAAGCCAACATCTTGCAGGTTTAATGGAATCCCTGGTTTGAAGTTTTCATACACCTTAGTAAGCCTTTCCCAGCGCGATGGGTTAAACATAAACCATGCGCGCTCATAAATATTTCCGTCTTTGAGTGTGGCAATAGTAATCTTAAGCTCTTCATATTCCTGCATGGTTTGCAGTTTTTGCTCGGCATCGGTGCGCACGACTGAACTTGAGTTTACCGAGAGATCTTGAATCATGGCGTACACGTCAGGGTAATTATGCTGAGCCGCATTTGCTTTAAAGCCTTCTACCTGCCGTTCAGTCGCATCAAAATAACCGCTCACGTACTGCAAATAATGATCAGCCAAAATAGGCACTTGGAAAAACAATAACAGCAACGCCCCAAAGACAATTTTATCGACAATATTTATTATAAAGTTCATCTTTTATCCTGCAGTAAGAAGAGGCCGCGCCCAAGGGATTAATTGCTTTTCAGTTTAGCCCACACTTGCCAGGTTCCCATTAAATACATTAGGCCAATTACAAAACAAATGGAGGAGCTCCAAAACCAGAAGCTTGGGCTATTTTCAGGAAAGTACGGCATAAGTGGCAAAAAAGCGACGCTACGAACCAAGTAGATTGTAGTAATAGCACACAATGCAAAGCGCAATAATGGCAGCCTGCGAATAACGCCACCGCCAGAAAGCGCATAGAGCGACCAAATAAATAAGATACTCGCAATAAAACTGGTAACCACCGTGGGATACCAATGGCCTATCTCAGCCAAGTGCGCCATTTGACTACCAGCACCCATCAATAAATACATAGGCGCGCCAAAAACGATGCAAGCAAGATGAAATAAGGCCGCTAACGCAGAAAGGCTTGCGGCAATAATTAAGAAAATGTTTTTTGATTGTTTCATAGTTATCTCGTTATTGTTTTGTGTCTTGCAGCAGCAACGAATCGCTTCTGTAGGTTATGGGTAAGGCGTAAGCTTGCGCAGGCTTACCCCACCTACTTAATCTGCAAGTTAGCCTTATTGGGCTTCGTAAACTCAGCCCAACCTACTTGTTACATAACATCGTATTTCCATCGAAATGAACTGTAGAGATACTCACCACTTCCTTCTCTATCTGTAAGCTTTGCTTGTAGCAAGAACTTTGTGCCTAACGGATAAAGACTAATATCACTCAACTTTTTTGAGCATTCAACTTGCAAAGTACTTGGATATTTATAACCCGCAACTGGGCGAATATGAATCTTTCCATGTTTTCCAGATGTATCATTTGACTTATAGCTTTCCACAAGCACCATCTCATAAGGGTTTACTTTAGCCATAGCGATTCCTTGATAAAATTTAAGTGTTTATTAACTTCACCAACTATATCTCCCTGCTCATCAATCCGTAAACTGCAACTTAGCCAAGCGCGCATACAAAGGACTCTCCACCAACAACTGCGAATGCGTTCCCTCGGCAACAATTTCACCTGCTTCCATCACCACAATTCTATCTGCGGCTTGCACTGTGGCTAAGCGATGCGCAATCACCAAGGTCGTGCGATTGTGTGCGGCATTGTCTAGCGCTAGTTGCACTTGGCGTTCGCTTTCGGCATCTAATGCGCTGGTGGCTTCGTCTAATAATAAAATGGGGGGATTACTTAAAATGGCGCGGGCGATGGAAATACGTTGACGTTGCCCGCCGGATAAACGCACACCGCGTTCACCCAGAAAAGTATCGTAGCCTTGTGGGAGTGCCTCAATAAATTCGTTCGCGGCGGCCATTTGTGCAGCGTATTTTACATCCTCCAAACTTGCAGCTGGATTACCGTAACGAATATTGTCGAGCACGCTGCCTGCAAAAATAACGGTTTCTTGTAGAACAACGCTAAATGGCGAGCGCGCGTCTTTGAATGTGAGGTCGCGCAAATCGACTCCATTAAAACGCACAGCGCCAGTTTGCGGATCGTAAAAACGAAACAGCAATTGAAACAAGGTAGTTTTACCGGCACCCGATGGCCCAACCAAAGCAACGTGTTCGCCGGGGCGAATTTTTAGCGAGAAGTTTTTTAGCGCAAGCGTATCTGGCCGCGATGGATAAGAAAAATTCACGCAATCAAACTCAATACCTTCACCGGTTACTGGCAAGGTTAAAGGCTTAGCCGTTTCAACCACGGGCGATTCAATATGCAGCAATTCCATTAAGCGTTCTGTTGCGCCCGCAGCGCGTTGTAAATCACCCCACACTTCGGTAATGGCACCAATCGCGCCGGCAGTGACTACGGCATAAATAATAAATTGCGACAATTGCCCGCCACTCATATTACCGGCAAGCACGGCTTGCGCGCCCAACCATAATACAAATGAAATAGCGCCAAAAATTAAAACGATAACGACAACGGTCAGTATTGAACGCGCGCGAATTCGTGAAAGCGCGGTTTCAAAAGCGTTCTCCACGGAAAGATCGAAGCGCACAGTTTCGCGTTCTTCTTGCGTGTAGGATTGCACCGTGGGCATTGCATTTAAAATTTCACCGGCAAGCGCGCTGGAATCGGCAACACGGTCTTGGCTATCGCGCGAAAGCTTCCTCACTTTTCTACCAAAAATTAAAATGGGTACAATTACGCCTACCAGCACGATTAAAATGTAACCCGCGAGTTTTGGGCTGGTGACTATGAGCATAACAAGACCGCCCAGTAGCATAAATAAATTGCGCAAGCCCATGGATAAACTTGTACCCACTACTGTTTGAATCAGTGTGGTATCCGTTGTTAAACGAGACAGCACTTCGCCCGTTTTGGTGATTTCAAAAAATTGTGGGCTCATGCGCACAATATGCGAATAAATGGCGCTGCGAATATCCGCCGTGACCCGTTCACCCAACCAGGACACAAAATAAAAACGCAACGCTGTCGCTACCGCCAAAATAATCGACAAACCAAACAGTAAAATAAAATAGCGATTGAGGTGTTCGCCCTGCCCCGATGAAAAACCGGAATCAATTAAATAGCGAAACACTACTGGCAAGGTTAAGGTTGTACCGGCAGCAATAATTAACGCGGCGAATGTCCAAATCCAGCGCAGCCAATAAGGTTTTAAGAATGGTAATAAGCCCAACAAAGGGCTTAGTTTTTTAGGCAATGGCGGCGCGAACGATTCAGACATGAATTATTCCAGAAAACGAGCAAAATATTAAAATTAAAAAAATTACAGCCCAGCCATAATTCGCAGCACAATACCTACACCCGCACCCACGGCTAACACAATAAAAGCCAATGCACTAATGGCATAACCACGGCTGCGCGCAGATGCAGAATGAGCATAACTAATCGCATAATCAACACGCCCCACCAGCCAAACTACACCTGCTACTCCCGCCCATAATGGGCCGACGTAATGATCAAATAACCAGAGCGCGGGCAAAAAAAGAACCAGGTTTTCCAAAGTGTTCATTTGCACGCGAAAGATGCGCTCAAAATTATCGTTACCCGTAGTCGCAGGCGCTTTAATTCCGTACTTGGTGCGCGCATAACCTACATAAATAGTGATGCTGAAAAACAACAGCAGCGCAAGTAAAGTGATAATTGCGGGGAGGTGCATTGCCATATAAAGCTCCTTATTTTGTAAATGAAGTTCGTTTGGAAAGTGAAACTCGGCTGAACATTAAAGCCTTATGAAGAGTGGGGACAAGCTTCAGCTAAATCAATAGCCTAGAGTTTTGAAGGTGATTGATAAGATAAATCGGTGACTTTTGTCAGAGTTTCAAACACTGCCTTGCATCAACAAAACTTTACACAACAAAAACTCAATTTATAAAGATTTGCGCATCCAAGACCAATTTTATTACGTCTTACCAAGCTATTTATTAATAAATGAATACTTATACAAAGGAAGCGCCATGAGCCATATAGAGAGCATTGATACAAACGCAGGCAAGACAAAAAGTCTGTCTGCAAACAAAAGCCTAACCTTGGCTGCACAGTTTTGGTTTTTAGTGGCCGTTACCGGCCAACTGATTTTTATCTATTATGTAACGGCATTCTATGGCGGTGCAGCTATGGCGGGTGATTTTGCGGGATGGAACAAAGTTCTACCGCGTGGCTATATTGCAGGCGAGACTATAGGCAATGTGATGCTCGGTATGCATCTTTTGTTAGCCGTTTTTATTACTCTTGCTGGGCCACTGCAATTAATTCCACAAATTCGCGCACGTGCGCCCAAGTTTCATCGCTGGAATGGGCGTATCTACTTATTAACAGTAGTCCTCGGCAGTATTGGAGGAGCAATTATAGTTTGGACACGTGGCGCGATTGGTAGCACCTTCTCTCACGTAGGCATGACCGTGAATGCTGCCGTTATTTTGCTCTGCGCTTATATGGCATTGCGTCATGCGCTTGCACGACAGTTTCCTATTCATCGCCGTTGGGCGCTGCGTTTGTTTCTGGCAGCTGGTGGCGTTTGGTTCTTTCGCGTGGGCTTAATGTTTTGGATTATCGTCAATCAAGGCCCCGCTGGTTTTGACCCAAACACATTTGAAGGACCCTTTCTAAATTTTTTATCTTTTGCGCAATACTTAGTGCCGCTTGCCTTGCTAGAAATGTATTTTTATGCAAAAGATCGCGCAGGAACAACCGGTAAATATTTAATGACCATCACCCTTGTTGTACTCACTTTAGCAATGGGCGTTGGGATTTTTGGAGCCACTATGTTTATGTGGTTACCGCGTATATAGTCAATCACGTTCTGCATAAGACAGCTGATGCAGAACATTACGAGCAAAGAGAGTTAAAATGAAATCTATATTCCTGGCGTTCACAGTTTTATCCATACTCGCGTTCCCTGCGTTCGCAGCGAATAGCACACTCTCACCCTTAGCCATAGTTAATAAGCGAATGGATGCCTACAACAAACACGACCTCAAGTCGTTTTTGGAAACCTATGCAGATAACGTTGAGGTTTACACCTACCCAACCACATCACTTGCAAAAGGTAAGGAGCACTTAAAATCTATTTTTGAACCTATGTTTAAAGAAGGTGTGGTGCATGTGACTATTCATACCCAATTGGAAAATGATAGCTACGTTATTAACCACGAAACTGTGGAGTACCTTGGCAAAAAAACCAAATACATATCTATCTATAAAGTTGAAAACAACCTCATTACAGAAGTACGTTTTGTTAGAGACTAAAAACCCACTAAGCACCAGCTTGGTGGGTTTAGGTTAATACAGGCGATAACTTGCGAGGAATATGAAAATGGATTCGTTTGAAAGCAAGGGCTTAGCTACTGCCGCGCTGCTGGCATTTTCAATTGCGGTTATTAGCCAATGGACATTGGGAGTTTATGCGGCCGATTACTATGATGATTCAGCACTACCGAAAAATCTAAAAGGGTCACATAAAGGCTTTTCGAATGTGGATTTTAAATGTGAGCAAGCTCGCCTGGAACCTTATTCGCAAAAATAAAGACGACTGTATTTTTTCTTCCTTCCCGATATTCACTAAAAATCATTCACATAGCCAAAGCTATCGCATATCTAAGCGACATATTGATAGCGAAAAAAAAGGTGCTTTGAATGCACCTTTTTACTAGTTGTTGATCGTGTATTTACTTGTCCAATGTGTATTTGTTTGTGGGCTGTGTATTTATTTTTTTCAGTCGGCTATTATGAATGCCATAAGCAAAATAAATTACTAGGCCAACGGCTAACCACAATATAAACCGCACATGAGTGTGCCAAGGTAAAAAAGCAATTAAAGCCGCGCAAGAAATCACACCCAAGACTGGCAAAATAATACCGCCGGGCATTTTAAAGGGGCGCTTTAAATTGGGATGGGTTTTGCGCAGCACAATGACTCCCAAGCAAACTAGCACGAAGGCTGTGAGGGTACCGATATTAACCAACTCAGCCAGTGCGCTAAGCGGCATAAAGCCCGCCATTACTGCCATGATCAAACCACAAATAACAGTATTTTTTACGGGCGTTTGCGTTTTTGGGTTAACCGCTGCGAAGAAAGGTGAAACCAAACCATCGCGTGACATTGCAGTTAGAATACGTGTTAGAGCGTAATAAAGAACAAGCATTACCGTTGTCAAACCCGCAATAACACCGGTAGCCACAAGCGCCGATGCCCAGCTCACGCCTATACGTTCTAAACCAAACGCAACTGGCGATGACACATTAAGTTCTTTATAAGAAACCATGCCAGTGAGCACACCCGAAACCAAAATATAAATCAGCGTGCAAAATATTAAGGAGGAAAGTATGCCAATCGGTATATCACGCTGCGGTTTATTGGCTTCTTCGGTTGCGGTAGAGACTGCATCAAACCCAACGTAGGCAAAAAACACAACAGATGCACCGGCGAGAATTCCAATCGGCTTGCCTAGCTCATCGTGAGAAAACCAACCAAAGGGAACAAACGGGCTCCAATTATCCGGGTTGATATGAAAAATACCGACCGATAAAAAAATCACAATCGCCAGGAGTTTAATAAACACCATAACAGTGTTTAATTTTGCACTTTCTTTCACGCCAACAATCAACATTAGCATCAACACAAAAATAATACCGAAGGCGGGCAAGTTAACAATTCCACCATCGGGCAAGCCGGTGACCGAGTTGACGGCAAAGGGGCCTTTGGTGAGGTAATCGGGCAAGCCAATGCCAATGGCGTGCAATGCATTATTGAAATAACCCGACCACCCGTTGGCGACTGCTGCGGTGGCTACGCCGAATTCTAAAATTAAATCCCAACCAATAATCCACGCGATAAATTCGCCAAACGCCGCATAAGAATAACCATAAGCACTGCCGGAACCGCCCACACTTGATGCTAACTCAGCGTAAGCAAGCGCTGCAAAGGCGCAGGCTAAACCTGCAATAACAAACGACACAACCACAGCAGGCCCAGAAGTAGTGGCAGCGGCAACACCGGTGAGCACAAAAATTCCTGTGCCGATAATTGCGCCAATACCCATCAAGGTTAAATCGAATGCACTTAAACAGCGCTTTAAACCAATGTTATCCACATCATCCACTACTGCTTTTTTGCGCAGTAATGCACTTAAGAACGAGCCTTGAGCCATTTTATTCTCCGATTTATTTTGAATAGGCGGTTTAATTCTTATTAAAAAGATTTTACATATTTGAACTACATCTGAAATTGCAACACTTATGCCAGCGATGCACGCGCATTTTATTATTTTGCTTCTACAATAATGACAGATTACCTCCACCTTTGACGAGCTATTCTGTGGCGCATAAACCACGTAATTCAGTGTTATTTTCGGCACGGCTATATTCGTCTAGAGTAACTATTGAAATCTCGTTAAAAAAAACAGATTCAAAATACACATCGCTTTAAATCGTTACGATTAAGATAGTTACGATTGAGATAGACAAAACCTTACGTTAAGCAGAATGTTGGTTGGGTAAAAATGCTGGGTTAGCTAGAGATGTTGGGTTAAGTAGAAATGGAAATCAAGATGAACGCAACCAAAAGCCGTAATGTAATATCGCTCAATACCTGGCTCGCATTTGGCCTGTTTATCGCGCTTGTCATAACCTTTGGACTTTATATCTATTCGGTAAAACAAGTCGATTTCGCTCACGATATGCGCCTCAAGTCCTTTTTGGCGACCGAGGAATTGCGGCAATCCTCCGATGACCTCACGCGAATGGTGCGCAGCTACATTGCCACCGGAAACCCCGCTTATAAACAATATTATCAAGACATTATCGCGATTGGGGATGGCAAAGCCCCACGCCCAAAAAACTACACGAATAGTTATTGGGAATTGATACTGACAGGCAAGCAGCCGTTACCCCGGGCCACCGAACCACCTATATCTATGCTGGAATTATTCCGCGCGAATGGTTTTACCGAATATGAGCTGGATGTATTAAAAGCCTCCAAAATTAATTCTGATGCATTAAGTGCCACCGAGCGTGCCGCCATGGCATTAATTGAACAGCCAGGCAATGACCGCGAGGCGAATCGTCAACGAGCTTTGTCCATGGTATTTGGCGATGATTACAACAACGCCAAAGTAGGCATACTGCAACCCATCAATCAGTTTTACCAACTTCAAGATAAACGCACTCTTCAAGCAGTGTATTCAGCCGAATGCCAAGCAGCAATAATTCTGGTGATTTTAATTGGTTTTGGCTTGAGCCTTATGTTTATGTTGTGGCGTATAAACCAAGCAGTACGCATAACATTAGGTGGCACTGCGGATGAGGTTCATCGTCAGATTAAACGCATAGGAAACGGCGATGTCTCCACCACGTTTAATATTGTAGAAGGTGGCGACAGCAGCGTTCTCACATGGCTGGCCGAAACGCAGCGCAATTTACAGCAGATACGTGAAGAGCGCGTGCAAATGGAAAACGCGAAACAAGAAAGCGATGAGCGCTTCCGTCACACCTTCAAACTGATTCCCAACCCACTCACGCTGCAAACCGATAAAGGCATTATGCTCGATTGTAGCGATGCCTTTTGCGAAACCACAGGGTTCAGCCGAGAAGAGATCATTGGCCGCAACACCCTCGAACTGGGAATTTGGGTTAACCCTCAAGAGCGCAACATGATGCGCGAACAACTTATGCAACGCGGGCAAATAGACGATTTTGAATTTCAATTGCGCCACCGCAATGGCGACATTAAAACCATGCAAATTTCGGCGCGCTATTTAACCAAAGAACCAGAGCCTATAGTGCTCTCTGTTGCCCATGATATTACGGCGCGCAAACAGGCCGAGCGCGCGCTTCAAGAATCGGCACAACATACCCAAACCATTTTGGACAACATGTTTGATGGGGTAATTACCATCAACGCCCAAGGCATTATTGAATCGTTCAACACAGCCGCCAGCACTATTTTTGGCTACCCACAACACGAAGTGTTGGGGGAAAATATCACCCTGCTCATGCCCTCCCATTACAAAAGCCAGCATGTGCGTTATCTTCAGCACCACGATGAATCGCTAGAGAGTGAAGTACTCAATACTTTGCGCGAAGTGGAAGGTTTACGCAAAGACGGTGAAGTTTTCCCCATGAGCTTATCAATCACCAAAATTTGGTGCGCCGGCAAAACCACTTTTGTCGGTGTGATTCGCGATATTAGCCAGCAACGCCGCGATGAAGAGGAAATTTATCGCCTCGCGTTTTACGATCCACTCACTAACTTACCCAATCGCCGATTATTGTATGACCGTTTACAACAGGCGATTCACACCTCGTGCCGCACCGATCAGCACGGTGCGCTTATGTTCCTCGATTTGGATCATTTCAAGCAGCTTAACGACAGCTTAGGCCATGACGTGGGCGATACTCTTTTGCAACAAGTAGCGGCGCGTTTACAAGCTTGCGTACGCGAAGGCGATAGCGTGGCGCGCATGGGGGGCGATGAGTTTGTCATGCTAATTGAAGCCTTAAGCCTCTACCCCAACGAAGCGGCGGCGCAAGCGGAAATGATTGCGCATAAAATCCTTGCATCACTCGCACAGCCTTATCGCCTGCGTGAGCACACCTACGTTATTACCCCAAGCGTTGGCATAGTGGTATTTCTGCATCAACAAGAAACGTTGGACGAACTGATCAAAAAAGCTGACGTGGCCATGTACCAAGCCAAAACCGCAGGCCGTAACAATGCGCGCTTTTTTGACCCAACCATGCAAGCCGCCGTGTCAGTACGGGTTGCATTGGAAAAAAATATGCGGCTCGCACTTGAGCGTGAAGAATTTTTATTGCATTACCAACTTCAAGTGAACCGTGAAGGAATTCCCACCGGCGTAGAAGCGCTGGTTCGATGGAATCATTCAGAGCACGGCATGGTGTCACCCGCTGCCTTTATTCCTTTAGCAGAAGAAACGGGGATGATTTTAACACTCGGTCAATGGGTGCTGGAAACTGCCTGTGAGCAGTTGGTGAAATGGGCGGCAACACCTGCAATGGCAGCATGGACTATGGCAGTGAACGTCAGCATTTCACAATTTGCCCAACCCAGTTTTGTGGCAAATGTTGCGAAAGCACTCAAGAAAACGGGTGCCAATCCACATTTACTGAAATTAGAATTAACCGAAAGCATGCTCGCGAAAGATGTAGATGATGTAGTGGTAAAGATGTTTGAAATTAAAGCACTAGGTGTAACCTTTTCACTGGATGATTTCGGTACGGGCTACTCATCGTTATCCTATTTAAAACGCTTGCCGCTCGATCAACTTAAAATTGATCAATCCTTTGTGCGCGATCTGCTCACCGACAGCAACGATGCCACTATTGCACGCACAATTATCGCCTTAGGCCACAGCCTGAGTTTGAATGTTATTGCGGAAGGAGTGGAGACGCTTGAACAGCGCGATGCTTTGGCGGCAATGGGTTGCGATGCATACCAGGGTTATTATTTTGCGCGCCCGGTAATTGCTGCAGAGCTATTGCAAACTATCAACAAACTGCCTTGTTAAAAAGATAAAACGCATTTACTCCAACCAAATCAAACTGGCCATGCGCCCTGTGACTTTATCGCGGCGATACGAAAAAAATTGATCCGCTTGTGCATAGGTACAAGCATCGCCACCATAAATATGGGTTACACCTAGAGCGTTAAGTTCGGCGCGTGCGAGTGCGTAAATATCTGCATAAAAATGCAGCGGGCGCTGCGCAGAAATAAACGCGTTTGCAATTGCATCCGCATGCGCTGGGGTTCGTGCCGTTTCAAAAAAAGCCTCCAACACATCCACCCCCACTTCAAAATTCGGTTGTGAAATTGCCGGGCCTAAATAAGCAAGAATGTGTGCAGGCGCGCCAGAAAACTTTTCCAGCGCGCGCGCGGTAATGCCTTTAGCAAGGCTGCGCCAACCACAGTGAATTGCGGCAACTTGGGTACCCGCTTTATCACACAATAAAATCGGCAAACAATCGGCGGTCATCACCAAACACGCTTGGCCAACTTCATTGCTAAAACTGCCATCTGCCGTGCGCACCAAACCATCGCCTTTAGCATCAACCACTTTCACGCCATGAATCTGCTCAAGCCATTGCGGCGTTTTGGTTAAACCTAATTGCTCGGAAAGCGCAGCACGATTTTGTTCAACAGAAAGTGGATTATCGCCTACATGCAAACCCATATTATTGCCATCGTAAGGCGCAAGGCTTACACCGTCTTTGCGAGTAGTGATGCATGCACGCACATTCGCGGGCGCTGGCCAGTTGGGGGCGATGTGACTGGTTTTATTCATGTAGAGAAAACTTCTGAGTTGTAACCTTAATGCGCGATGCCCAAATCATTTTTACAGGATAAAAATTCTTATTGGGCAGATGAGAAAACTTTTTTAGCTGCAACTAGTTTGCATATATTCTTGTGCTGACTTTTATTTTTCGACACTCTGAATCACTTTCCATAAGCTTCTTCACTTTAAATTCCGTAAAATACACATTGCGATTATTCATATCGAATGATTCCGAAGTACGAATAGCCAAACATTGAAATGGTCTCACCCCAAGCAGCATTTCACGGGCATTTGGGTTTATGTGTTGCGCAGAAAGATATACATTTCCCTTTGTAGTTTTAACTAAAACACCAAATGATGGGTCAATCTCAGGCGTGCTAGTAAGCTTAACAACATGGGTATTAACCACCTTGCAAGAAGTGAGGGGAAAACACATAAGAACGACAGGCAAGAAAAGCCACGTCCATTTATTCCTCAATCGATAAGTTCTCATATCTTTCACTCTCTGCCCCCACATTTTGCAGATTGCTCTGCTACCTTTGGCTCAAGCGTGACTGCTGAATAACGTGCACAGTTATAATATAAATATTAATCTTTCGATTCATATTCATAACCGCTTTTAAGCGCGGCTAACAAACCTTTAAAGTCCTCTGGAATTGGCGCAGTCCACTCGGTGTATTCGCCAGTGCCAGGATGCTCCAAGCCCAACTTTGCCGCATGCAATGCCTGACGCGGGAAGGCTTTAAGTGCTTCCACAAGGCTTGCATTGGCACCCTTCGGAATTTTAAAACTTTTGCCGTAGGTTTTATCGCCCACTAACGCAAAACCGATATGCGCCATATGCACACGAATTTGGTGGGTGCGGCCCGTTTCCAATTTCACTTTAATATGTGTGTGGTGAGGGAAGCGAGTCGCCACGCGGTAATGTGTAACAGCGCGTTTGCCGCCCTGGCTTAAAACCGCCATAAGCTTGCGGTGAATCGGGTGGCGCCCCATAGGTGCATTCACGGTGCCGCCGCCCGTCATTGCGCCCACTGCAACAGCTTCGTATTCACGGCTCACGGTGCGATCGGCCAATTGTGCGACCAAATCGGTATGAGCTTCCAGAGTTTTGGCCACAACCATTAAGCCGGTCGTTTCTTTATCCAAACGATGCACAATACCGGCACGCGGCAGGTTAATCAGCTCAGGAATATGGTTGAGCAACGCATTTACCAAGGTACCGGTGTAGTTGCCAGCGGCAGGGTGAACGACCAAACCCGCTTGTTTGTTGATAATGAGCAAGTCGTCATCTTCGTGGACGATATCCAGCGTAATTTCTTCCGGTTGCCAATCGCCTTGCGCTTCTAACTCTGCGTTTAAATCGAGAGTTTCGCCGCCAATCACTTTGTCTTTTGGCTTGCCGACAACACCATTAATTTTGAGCTGCCCGTCTTTAATCCAACTTTGAAGGCGCGAACGTGAAAAATCAGGGAACAACTCTGAAGCCGCTTGGTCGAAGCGCAACCCACCCATGGAGAATGGCACTTGTGCGGTAAGTTCAAAAACATCTTTCATTTACGAGTAAAACCTCAGGTTAACAACGAATGCCGCTTTGGTATCGGCAAGCTCTGTGTTTAAATACGCCACTATTTTAAATCTGCCTCATGCAAAATGCGGCGATAAATCTCAGTCACCCAATAATATTTGAGTTAACTATTTATGCTTAAGCGATTTCTGCCCCTTGCTCTGTTCGGTGTCTTAGCGCTGCTAACCGCCTGCTCGTCTAGCGACAAGAAAGAGGAAAAATTTACCAGCGAAGCTGATCTCTACAATGCCGCCGAAGAGCAACTTTCCCAAGAACAATGGGAAATCGCCATCAAAAACCTGCAAAAGTTGGAAGAACACTTCCCTTTTGGTGCCTATGCGGAACAAGGCCAGCTAGAACTCATTTACGCCTATTATGGCTATAACAAGCCCGATGAGGCTATTGCTACAGCTAATCGCTTTATCCGCCTGCACCCACAACACCGCAATGTGGACTACGCCTATTACATGATGGGCTTAAGTTCGTTCACCAAGGATAAAGGCATGTTCGAGCGCGCTATGCCTACTGACATGACCAAACGCGACCCTGGTGCTGCACGCGAATCGCTCGCCAACTTTACTCAACTACTCAACCGCTTCCCAGAAAGCTCTTACGCGGCCGATGCTAAAAAGCGTATGTTGTTTCTGCGTAATGTCTTGGCTCGCTACGAAATCCATGTCGCCAACTACTACATCAAACGCCAAGCCTACGTTGCCGCTGTAAGCCGTGGCCGCTATGTGGTGGAAAATTACCCGCAAGCTCCATCCACACCCGATGCTTTGGCCGTTATGGTACAGGGTTATCACTTGCTCGGCATGCATGATCGCTCAAAAGAAGTGGTAGAAGTGCTTCGCACCAATTACCCCAACTTCCCCGCCTTCAACAAAAATGGCGAATTTGACTACGATTACGCCTTTGAGAACCATGAGCGCAACTTGTTAGGAACCTTAACCCTGGGCCTGTTCACCAAACAGGAAACCTACGGTTTTGATACCCGTGAGCTTTACGACGCGGAATATCAAAAGGCACCGCGAGTTAAGAAATAAGCGGTTGAGCAATTCGGAAAAAGCGGGCTAGCCCCGCTTTTTTTGTGCTTGTTTTTAGCTAAAAACCTAACTTCCAACCCGACGTAATCGGATATCTGCGATCCCGCCCAAAGCCGCGCTGACTAATCCGTATACCTATAGGCGCCTGACGGCGTTTGTATTCATTCACATCTACCAAACGCACTACCCGCTCAACCTGATCGCGGGCAAAACCCTTGGCGATAATCGCCTCTGCACTGAAATCCTGCTCTACATATAACGCGAGAATCTGGTCGAGGATATCGTAGGGCGGCAGACTATCTTCGTCTTTTTGATCTGGCGCTAATTCGGCAGATGGCGGGCGCGCAATCACTGTAGTTGGGATAACTTCACTTAAGGTGTTGCGATATTTAGCAAGCGCAAACACCAGGGTTTTAGGTACATCTTTAAGCGCATCAAAGCCGCCGGCCATATCGCCGTAAAGCGTGGAATATCCCACCGCCATTTCGCTTTTATTGCCGGTTGTTAAGACCAAATAGCCTTTTTTGTTGGAGATAGCCATCAACAACACGCCGCGACACCGTGCTTGCAAATTCTCTTCGGTCGTATCGCGCTTCAGGCCGACAAACTCGTCTGCTAGCTGCGCCATAAAGGCTTCGTACATAGGCTCAATACTAATGGAACTGTATTTAACGCCCATACGACGCGCTTGTTCAGCAGCATCGTTTTTACTTAAATCCGATGTGTAGCGAAACGGCATCATGACCGCTTCAACGCGATCTGCCCCCAAAGCATCCACAGCCATGGCCAAGGTTAAGGCCGAATCTATACCGCCCGATAAACCCAAGACCACACCTTTAAAACAATTTTTATTAACGTAATCACGCATTCCCAACACCAAAGCCTGGTAAACAGCTTCATGATTGCTGCGGATGGGGCTGAGATTCTGTGCGGGTGTAATCACTGCTGCTTGATTGAACTCAAGCTGGGCAACAAACAAATCTTCTTCATAAGTCGGTGCGCGGAATTGGGTTTTGCCCTTGGCATCAACGATAACTGAACCGCCGTCAAACACCAGTTCATCCTGACCGCCAACAAGGTTTACATAAATCACAGGCATAGCACCCTCTTGGGCACGCGCGGCGATTATGGCCTCACGCTCAACCTGTTTACCTTGGTGATAGGGCGAGGCATTGAGGTTAAGCATCAATTTCGCACCCGCTGCTTTAGCTTGTGCCATAGGTTCCGCGAACCAAATATCTTCGCAAACCGTAATTGCGGTGGGTACGCCTTTGAGATCAAACACACACGCTTGATCGCCAGCAACAAAGTAGCGTTTCTCATCAAAGACTTGGTAGTTAGGTAGATGCTGTTTTGCATATTCAGCAATCAATTCACCCGCTTGGATCACCCCAGCCATATTGAACAACTGACCGCCGATTCGCTTTGGATAACCCACAATTATCGCCAAGGGCAACTTGGCAGCCTTAATCTCGCCCAGCGCGTTTTCAATGCGTAAATCCAAACTTGGGCGTAGCAATAAATCCTCGGGCGGGTAACCCGTTAAGGTCAACTCGGGAAAAATAACCGCATCAGCTGCCAACTCGGTAGCGGCGCGAGTGGCAAATTGAATGACTTTTTGCGTATTACCGGGGATATCGCCAACATAAGTATTCAATTGCGCCAGGGCGATAGTGAGTGAGGACATGAGCAGATAATCTCTAAGCGTTGAACGGGGAAATTAAAAATAGCGTTGTGTTAAAAAAAGCACCACTGTGTGAAACAAGATAGTTAAGATGGCTACAAACCAGCGTAAACTAGCGAGCTTCGATAGACGAGCCAGAGCTCAACCAAGGAGAGCGATAAAGTGGAGCGAATAAAGGAGCGCATTGTCAGCTAATCTGCCGTTTTACGCAAAGGTAACCCAATGTAAAACGTGACAATTCCAAGTTTCCATCAACGCTCAAATACCTTACGAACGTTAGACACTTACAATAAGCATCGACCTAACATGAAATCCTTTACGCCTATGTCCAACAACTACAATCCTTTTGAGTTACTGCGGGTTTACACCTTTTATCGTACGCTGCTCAGCTTAGTCCTATTGATCATGTTTCAAGGGCAGCTCACTCCCAATGTATTAGGCACCAGCAATCCGCCACTCTTTTTATACGCATCGGTTGGCTATACGATTTTTAATATCAGTACGCTTTTGCTGCTGTGGCGAGTACGTTTTTTGCCCTCGCAAAAACTTCTGTTCGGCTTATTCGTCATTGAGATTGCCGCGGTCATTTTACTCATGCATAGCAGCGGCGGCGCAGCCAATGCGCTCGGCTACTTGCTTCTGGTTGCCGCCGCTGCGGGCGGTATGTTGTTGCGCGGGCAAATTGCGTTTTTCCTAGCGGCACTTGCCAGCCTTGCGGTAATTTCTGAAACAATTTATCGCGCACTTACCGATGCCTTACCCAATAACTCTAATGCTTTTTTCTCGGCAGGCGTGTTGGGCGCACTGATTTTTATTAGCGCGATTATTTTCCAGTACCTCACCAAAAAAATTCTGGTTAGTAATCAAGAGGCGCAATCACAAGCCAGCCACGCAGCACACATCCAAAAACTTGCGCAGCAAATCGTTGAGCGCATGCGTACGGGCATTATGGTGCTGGATAAAAATAATCAAATCACTATGTTCAATGATGCCGCCGCCAAATTGTTGCGCTTCGGTAACAATAACTCACCACAACTTGGCGGCTCACCCGAACTCGAAGAAAAAGTGATGCACTGGCAAAAAACCAAAAAAAATCCCTCTCCAGTCTTACAGGCCGATGGCGATAGCAATGATGAAGTCAAAGTCAATTTTGCCAAGCTTGAACAAGACCAGAATATGCACACCCTTATTTTTCTGGAAGATAATCGCGCCATCACCCAGCAAGCACAACAATTAAAACTGGCATCACTAGGCCGCTTAACTGCAAGTATCGCCCATGAAATTCGCAACCCCTTGGCGGCAATAAGTCACGCCAGCCAATTGTTATCTGAAGACAGCAGCTTGCCGCCGAGCGATAAGCGCCTCGTTGAAATTATTGGTTCCCACACCAAGCGCGTGAATCAAATTATCGAAAATATTTTGCAACTCTCACGCCGTCGCATTTCCAACCCACAAACAGTCCGTTTGGATGAGTGGCTACCAAAATTTGTGAACGACTATTCCGCTGGCAAAAGCGCCAAAGAAAAACCTTTTATTGATTGTATAGCTGCTGATCCCATTCAAGCTAAATTTGACCTTGGCCAACTCCAGCAAGTGCTCACTAACTTATGCGATAACGGTTTGCGTTATAGTCACCCACCTGCCAATTGCCCGAATCTGGTACTTGAAGCAGGCACCGACCCTAATAGTCAGCAGCCTTACATTAAAGTTATTGATTTTGGCGATGGCATTAGCAAAGAAAATATTGCGCATTTATTTGAGCCATTCTTCACCACTGAAAATACCGGCTCAGGTTTAGGCTTGTATATTTGCAAAGAGTTGTGCGAGAGCAACCAAGCATTAATTTCCTACCAACATACGCATGAAGGGTTGAGCTGTTTTCATATTCATTTAGCGCACCCCGACAAAACACTTTAGATAAAAAATCTTTAATCGCCAGGAGAAACTATATGCGCCTTACTAGTTCAGGAATAGCTCTGCGTTTTTTATTTTCAATTTTGCTTGTGCTACTCAGTTATAACCCCAGCGGTCACTCTTACTTTCACTGGGTTTACAACAACATCCACTCTGTAACCCCTTACATTGCTATCGCGGGTTTAGTATTAGTTATCGGCTGGGCGATTTATATTAAAGCGACCATTAACTCTTTAGGTGTTGCGGGAATTTTATTGGCAAGCGCATTGTTCGGCTGCCTGATTTGGTTATTTATTTACTGGAAAATTTTGGATATCCACAATACATCTGCGATTGCCTGGGTAGTAGAAATTTTATTGGCCTTGTTATTAGCAATTGGTATGTGTTGGTCGCACATTAGCTTACGCTGGTCTGGGCAGGTTGATGTGGATGAGATTGATAATAATTGAGGCTACTTTAAAAAGCTGAGTAACCCCGCGGAAATACCTTAATGGAAAACCTGATCAGCCCGATTACGCTGTACCCAGTGAATTTGATTCATCTTATTTACCTGTCTATTGCAGCGTTTGGTTTGATATTGGTTAACCAAAAATCGCAAATCAGCAGCTTGCGTAACGTGTTATTACTGGTTGTGTTATTGCTGGTATTTAACCTGATTGAAGAAACAGGTTTTTCGCCCAGCTCCTACCTGATTACCCCTATTTTCACATTGGGTTTTGGCCCAGCCCTTTATTGGTTTTGTCGTCAGCTTGTTTATGGCGAAGCACCGCATGCAAAAGAAATATTGATCCATTGGCTGCCCATGTTGTTGGCCATGCCTTTTACTGATTGGCCACAAATTATTATTGCGTTGGGCAGCCTGAGCCAAGCGATTTATTTATCACTTGCGATACATTTGGTTAAACGCTACCACAAGATCACCGTTCAAACCTGTTCAGATGCGCATGACATTTCCATTCATTGGATGACAAAGCTACTCATTTTATTTTTGTTAATGATGTTTCAAGACCTAATTCGGCTTAACTTGCAGCCATTTGTACCCATTGAAACACTACGGCTTTGGTATTTTTTCAATACCTGTATTTACACAGGGCTGATAAGTTATTTGGTCATTATGGCTATACGGCAGCCGCATACGTTTACCCACTTTAGCCAGTTTGAATTTCTTGCTGAAACGACACCAATACCCGCGATAGATGTAGATCCAACAGCCAGCTCTCTATTTCAAGAAGTTGATAGCATTATTCGCACCGGCGAGCTTTATCAGCAACCCAGATTTAGTCTTCGCGATCTCGCTACAGCAACAGGTATTCAAGAAAAAACCTTGTCATGGGTCATTAATCAGGGTGCGCAAAAAAACTTCTCTGAATATATTAACCAACTTAGAGTTGATGCGGCGTGCACACAGCTACGTCAAGGAAAATCCAGCTCACTGCTTGATATCGCCTATACCGTAGGGTTCAGTTCAAAATCAACGTTCAATTCAGTTTTCAAAAAGCAAACAGGGCTAACACCAAGTCAATTTGCTAAAAAGTCCGAGCCTGAAACGAATAATCCGAGTGTAGAATCATGATTTTGGACGAAAACCTCCTATAAAAAACTAACAATTGTGCCTCCACACGTTTCCATAAGTTTACAGGAGCACACAATGAAACCCTCTAATATCGTAATGGCAATTATGCTGTACAGCGTAATTGCCAGTCTTGCACCAATCCCCTCTTTCGCTAATTCACAGACCAATAAAACTAACCTCCTAAGCACGCAGCAAATCGAACACTGGCGCAAAGACATTGATGTTATGCAGCACGAACTCGAACAACGCCACATTCATTTGTATCACCAAATAAGCGCTGACTCTTTTAATAAAGAGGTAGTGCGCATTAAACAACAATTACCCTCATATACTGAAAACAGCCTGAGAATTGAGTTAATGCGATTGATAAAGCAGGTGGGCGATGGACACACACAGTTTGCGTATTGGGGCGGAGAGCATCATAGCTACCCCTTGGAATTACGCATGTTTGGCAATGAACTTCGCCTTATTGGCATACCGCAACAACACCAACATTTACTGGGCACAACACTGATTGCCATTGAAGATAGGTCTATCGAACAATTGCTTCCCCTACTCACCCCAATACTGCAAGGGGTTGAAAATATTCAATCGGAACAACAGCGACTTATCGAAACCATCAGGGTCGCAGAAGTACTGCAGGGATTAAAAATCAGTAAAAGCTTGGAACAAACCAAGTTCACTTTTAAGCAGCCCAATGGAAAACTCCAAAGCATCACTTTAAACAGCCTAAACTCAAATCAATTTGCTAAACATAAACTAAGTACACTCAAACTCACCAAGCCAGTGGATTTTACAAAACATAAAATATCCAACGACGATATAGAGTTATTGCTCAGTAATAATGACCAAACTGTTTATCTTGATTTTCATCACTACCCCAGCTTTTCTGAAATGAAGGATTTTACAGACGACCTCATCGTGTTACTGCGAGAGAAAAAAACTCGCAACGTGATTATTGATTTACGTAACAACAGTGGTGGCGATTTTTTTGTTGGGCTCCATCTCGCATGGGCATTTATCATGGTTGACAACCTGAATTGGCGCGATGGTGTTTACGTGTTAACAGGAAGAAAAACCTTCTCAGCGGCCATGAGCAATGCCGCACAATATAGGCAGTTACTGAATGCGACTTTAGTAGGGGAACCCACCGGCGCAAATCCTGTTGGCTATCAAGATGCAGATACATTTTTACTGCCACATTCTGGCTGGAAAGTGATGCACTCAAAACGGCTCTATCGCTTTCAAGACAAACCCAGTGAAGGTGTACAGCCAGATGTATTAATCCCGTTTGAGTGGAACAACTACAAAGCGGGTGAAGACAGTCAACTCAATTGGGTTTTAAACACCATTAAACGCGCGCAATAATCTTAATAGTTTTAATAAGCTGCTATTTTTAATTAGGAATTTTTGGGCTGTGCATACACAGCCCTATTTTTTATTATGCAATTCCCAAGTCTCCAATTTCTTTTTTTCAGATTTTTTCAATAACACATAAGTCGCGCCTACCCAACCGTGGTGTTTTTGAGCGGAGTGAAAGGCAAGTACAGGATCAAATTGCGGTAGCCAATGATTCAAACAGCTTTTTAATTGCGCGGGCAAACTGCGTCCTTCGCCTTTACCGTGAGTGATAAGTGCGCAGCGAATATCGTGTTTCATGCAATCATGAATAAACTGATATACCGCATTGCGTGCTTGATCGACTGTCATGTGATGCAAATCCAAACGTGCATCTATTTGGTATTTCCCTAAACGCAAATTGCGATAGACGCCGGTTTGCACGCCATCGCGTTTAAATTCCAATACCCCGAGCGGGTCAACCGGCTCAATGTATTCGCCAGAGAGAAAGTTTTTGTCTTTCTCCAATTCTTCGGTCGCGGCTTTGCGCCGCCGCTCTGCATTAAGTTGGGCATTGAGTTTGTCTTGCTGTTGCTTAACAAGATCCACCTTAATCTCGGCTTTAATCGGCTTAACGCCTTTCATCTGCTGGAGGAAAAAATCGTCGTCTGTGGTCATGATATAAACAATACTGAATGGGAAATGCCGCCATTATATTTAATAATCACGGTCTTTGCTAAACAAGCTCAATATTCTTGCCGCTCATGTGTTATCGATACGAGCAGCAATATTCCACACATGCCCGGCGGGATCTATGATGCGCCCCACTCTGTCACCCCAAAATTGGTCTTCCGCAGGCATAAGAACCCTGGCACCTAACGCAACTGCGCGAGCAATTATGTCATCCACATTTTCGTCATAGATATAGGTCACTACCGAAGAACTGCCATCGGTTTGCGGCGCTTTGCTTGCTAAATGGGGTGATTCGTTATGCACCATAATTAACGATTGATGAATCATAAGCGTTGCGTGAATAACACCTCCTTCCTCCGATGCTCGGCGCGAAAGTTCGACAGCATTAAAGGCCTGCACGCAAAAATTCAACTCTGCTTCTGCATCGCGGCACACCAACATAGGAATTATCATTTTCGGTTTCATAATTGGCTCTTCATTAGTTAACAAATTAATGCACCGCTCACCCTGAGCGCGACGTCATAGGTCATAAGTCAGTCGAATGATCGAAGGGTTTGCGTTACAAATTACACGACCACCTTAAACATACGCGTTACATTTCCCACGCGCAGGCCATCCTCGCGCGAGGCAAGGTAACGTTCATTTAGATACTCCGGGCTTATATTTTCAACGCTAGTAAAACCTGTCTTTGCCAACTTTTCTGCAAGCACGTTCGGATCAAAAAAAAAATTTAAAGGTTCCCCACCCGCAGCAAGCTGGGCAGACAAAATAGAGATCGCTATTTTTTCTATGTCACTAAGATTAATCGGGTCAACCATATAATCAAACACTAAAGTAGAACCTGGAGCACACGCACTAACAAAGTGTAGCGTTTGTTCAATAGCCGTTGCATCCAAATAAGGCACTACGCCCAACCAAGAAAAAAACGTTTTTTGGTTTTTATCAAAACCTGTCGCCACTAGATTTTTCTCCAGTGAATCCTGTTCAAAATCACAAGCAACGTAATTGAGGTTACAGCGAGAGTGAATGCCCAACTGTTGCACCCTGGCAATTTTCATCGCTTGTGTAGCAGGAAAATCGACCTCAAAAACACTCTCGCTTAGCTTGTTACTGCGATACGCATAAGTATCCAAACCTGCACCTAAAATAACGTACTGATTTACTCCATTATGGAAAACTTGCTCTCGCTCATCTTCCGCAAAGCGACTACGCACCGCAATCGCAACACGCATGGCGGTACTGAGCGGGTCTTTGTGGATATCTAACTTTTCAATCACATCCGCGCTTGCATCACCCAATATTGTTAGTGCTATATGGTCATTAAAAATAAGGGGTTTTTCTAGTAATTGATGCACAGCACGCCAAACAGCAACCGCATGGCTGCTGGGTTTAGCTTTATCGATATGAGGGGTGATGCAGAACTGTTTTTGGATAACGGCAGCAATGAAGTCGTGCATAGAGGCTCCTTTGATTGAAGGTGGCAAAAATCCAACGGATTTCCGCCACCTTAAAACCTCACGTTACGTTAGGAGCAAGCGATTTATAATTTTTCTATTTATGTGTCCTCTATTTATTCCTTTAGAACTTAGCTATTTATAACTTACTCATGGCAGCGCGAATAAATCTGAAAAACTCCTGATCTAGGCCAGTGCCCTGAATCAACAAAGGTTCGCGCTCGTAAGCCAGGCTCAACTTTTCTGCAATCTCAGGATCACCCCCAGTCGCAGAAGCCTCATACAAATTTTTCCATTGCAGCGCAAGGGATCGCACCGCCTCACTGTCCGAGCTAGCACCAAGGTCCATCTGTTCGCGAACAGCGGCAATTAAGGGCGGCCATGCCACTTTATTTTGTTGTCGATGTTTAGCGACGATTTTCATCTGCGCTGGCGATAAATAGTTGGCGAAAATTTTATGGTGCAATGCGCTCATGGCCTCGCCAAGATAGGCAGACATTTCCGGGCTGATGCCGCGCTGTATTTGCATTTCAGTTTCATTCGACATGGAGTGAACTTTTAATAGCAAACTGGGATTATTCCCAACCAAACGCTCCAACATTTCAGTCCACAGAATAACGAATTCCGTCACTTTCTCAGCATCTGCCGGAATTTTTTGATCCATCATTGCCTGTAGTTTTTTAACCATCTTCGGCCATTCGTGCTCGATTTCATGTTTGACGGCGAGTGCATGCCCATTTAACTCTTCGATTTCTTCTGCGGTTAAATATTTTTCGTACACATTCATCAATGCCAAGGTATCAAGCCAACCAGCCATATCAGGTTCATGCGCTGTTTGCAGATTTTCCTGTAGTTTAATGAGTTTGGTTTTAAGCAGAGCAGCCTGTTCAATCTCACGGTCAAGATGTGTAATTTGTTGCGCAATAATATCTGGCAAGGGCTGTGAATTTTTTTGGATAACATCGGCAATTTGTTGCAGAGGTAAACCGAGCTGTTTGAGCGCTTGAATGCGATGCAAAAGCGCAATATCTTTGGTGTTATACAAACGGTGGCCAGCAGAAGTGCGGACAGAAGGTGAAAGCAAACCAATTTCATCGTAGTGATGCAGTGTGCGAACACTTAAACAAATCTGTTTGGCTAATTGGCCGACTTTTAAAAGCATTTACAAACCTGCGTATATATCTAGATAGAATTATTTTTATAAGGATAAATTATGCATCTAACACTTACCAGAACCAGATCTTATTTGCTTGTTGAAAAATTTTCTGAATAAAGAATGGCCGTCCAGTGCTATTGGGCGGCCACAATAACGGGGTAACTGTATTGCCACAACCACTACATTTGTGTATTGCTCACAAACGCAATTTTAGAGCCATCGGGCGACCAGCTTGGAACATTGATTGTGCCTTGTCCGCCATAAACATAGGCGATAATTTTTGCTTCGCCTCCATCAATAGGCATTTCACGCAAATACACATGGCGATAAAACGGATGCTCATTGGGATCTATATCCGTCATGTAAGATAAGAACACAATTTTTTTACCGTCTGGCGAAACATGCGGGAACCAATTGTTGTGATTATCGAAAGTAAGCTGTTCTTGCTTTGAACCATCATCGTGCATACGCCACAATTGCATCAGCCCCGTACGGTTGGAGTTAAAATAAATTGTTTTGCCATCGGGCGCGTATTCTGCCCCATCATCCAATGCAGGCGATGTGGTTAACTGCACTTCTTTTTTGGTTTTTAAATCGATAGTAAAAATATTAAACGCATTATTGCGCTCACCAGTAAATATTAGCTTTTTATTATCAGGCGAGAAACCATGCAAGTAAGAATGCCCTGCACCTGTTGCATTAATTTGTAATGGTTTTTTACTGCCAGTTATAGGTAGGGTGTAAAGGGTTGAATTACCACTGTCGCTGGCAACATGGTGACTAATGCCAATTTTTTTTCCATCCCACGATAAAACGTGGTCGTTATTATTTTGGTTTGCAAACCCGGTTTCAATCACATTGGGTTTACCGCTGGCAATATCAAAATTATATAACAAACCTTTAAAATTATAGATTAGGGATTTTCCATCAAGTGTCCAATTAGGCGCTTGTATTGAATCTGGCGAGCGAAACACAATCCGGCTGTTGCCTGTATTTAAATCCAAAATTTCTAAATTGCTACCAATATAATCTTTATACGGCTTAAAATTTTTTGCGGCCGGAATAGTAATTCTTACGTTGGAAAAATGTGCGGTTTCGACCACGTCGGAATTGTGCGAACACATCGCCAGGCCAACATAAACTTTATCTCCCAGCTTTACATGCGATACAGATGTTACCTGATAGGGTTCACCTTTTTTTGCTGCACTGAAAATATACACATCACCGCGGCGCTCTAGCTGAATGACATCCGGTGCTTTTATTTGCAACGGATATTGATCAGTATCACCGCCTGACCGCTCACGAAACTGCAAAGAAGTTAAGCCATCACCATGTACTGCAGCATTAATATTGGGCGATGTTGTATCTAAACTTGTACGCACATTCCAGCCAATTTTACGATGCGGATCAACTCCTACACCTTCAAACGCCACCTGCGCACTCACAATAAAATCGCCGGATATTTGGTTGTAGAGATAATGAAGTTCGTCTTCACCAGCCCACATGTTTTTACCCGAACTGCTGATTTTATACTTTTGCTCTGTCGCGTCATAAACTACAGCGCCTGCATACTTTACCGCACCTACATCTGCATGCCCGGAAAACTGCCCGATTGGCTCAGCCAAAACCGAAATTGAATAATTCATTGCCATCGCACCTATAATGCCGAATATTGCTATTTTTATATTCATAAAATCCTCTTATTTATCAGACTAAAATCCAAACCGTACACTCCATAATTACTTTTCCAGAAAATGTCGAGCAGATACCAGATGCTCTTTTTTAAGGGATTTTGATTGTTGTGCAAACCGATCATTAAAGGTTGTTTTTTACTCATATTTACAGAGAATAAGATCAATGAAATAGCTTGAAAAAAATACTAGACCAATCTAACAACTTGTAATGAAAAAAATTTAACCAATAAAAAAGTGCGCAATCACTTGCGCCCTTTTTTATTTTTAAAAATTAAAAAATTACTTATTTGCACGATTCTCAATTAACTGATCAACCACGGTTGGGTCTGCAAGTGTTGAAGTATCGCCGAGCGTATCAATTTCATTAGCGGCAATTTTTCGGAGGATACGGCGCATAATTTTGCCGGAGCGTGTTTTTGGTAAACCCGGTGCCCACTGGATAATATCGGGGCGGGCGATTGCGCCGATTTCTTTTACTACCAACGCCAGTAATTCTTTTTTCAATTCATCGCTTGGTTCTTCGCCATTCATCAAAGTCACATAAGCGTAAATACCTTGGCCTTTGATGTCGTGCGGATAACCGACCACCGCCGACTCGGCGACTTTTTCGTGTAGCACTAACGCCGACTCTACTTCAGCCGTGCCCATGCGGTGGCCGGATACATTAAGTACGTCGTCCACTCGGCCGGTAATCCAGTAATAGCCATCGGCATCGCGGCGTGCACCGTCGCCGGTGAAATAGTAGCCTGGGTAAGTGCTGTAGTAGGTGTCGATACAGCGTTGGTGATCGCCATAAACACTGCGAATTTGGCTGGGCCACGCGGTTTTGATCACTAAATTACCTTCGCCTGCACCAGTGATTTCTTTACCTTCGGCATCTAATAAAGCTGGCTGTACACCAAAGAAAGGCACAGTCGCAGAACCTGGTTTAAGCGCAATAGCACCCGGTAATGGAGTGAGCATATGCGCACCAGTTTCGGTTTGCCACCAAGTATCCACAATCGGGCAACGATGATCGCCAATTACGCGGTGATACCACTCCCATGCTTCCGGGTTAATAGGCTCGCCCACGGTGCCGAGCACACGCAAACTGGTGCGTGCGGTTTTAGTTACCCAATCATCGCCTGCGCCCATTAATGCGCGAATCGCGGTAGGTGCCGTGTAGAAAATATTGACGTGGTGTTTATCGATAACTTGCCAAAAACGTGAAGCATCGGGATAAGTAGGGATGCCTTCAAACATCAAGGTGGTCGCGCCATTAGCCAAGGGGCCGTACACAATATAGCTGTGGCCAGTCACCCAACCTACGTCTGCCGTACACCAATAGGTTTCGCCTTCTTGGTAATCGAACACGTACTTGTGCGTCATGGCCGCTTGCAGCAAATAACCCGCCGTTGTGTGCAATACACCTTTTGGTTTGCCGGTTGAACCGGATGTATAGAGGATAAACAAAGGATCTTCGGAATCCATAACTTCGGGTTCACAGGTCGTCGCTTGTTTGGTGACGAAATCGTGATACCAAAAATCGCGAGCGTTATCCCAACTGATGGAACCGGCTGTGCGGCGTACCACCAGGCACGTATGTACGTTCGGGCAGTTTGCCAATGCGGTATCGGTATTGGCTTTGAGCGGAACACGTTTACCGCCACGCAGGCCTTCATCCGCCGTAATCACGACTTGACAATCGGCATCCAAAATACGGTCTTTTAATGCTTCTGGTGAGAAACCACCAAACACCACCGAGTGAACCGCGCCGATACGCGCACAGGCGAGCATGGCGTAAGTCGCTTCAGGAATCATCGGCATATAAATACAAACGCGGTCGCCTTTTTTCACACCGCGGGCGCGCAAGGCATTAGCGAGCTGGCAAACTTCGTCGTGCAATTCCTGGTATGTAATAAATTGATCTTCGTCGGGGTCGTCACCTTCCCAAATAATCGCCACTTGATCCGCACGAGCAGGTAAATGACGGTCAATACAGTTAACGCTGATATTCAGTTTGCCATCGATAAACCATTGCACATCACCTTTATGCAAATCGCTTTTCGTCACCTGCGACCACGGCGCTTGCCAGGTTAAAAACTGATTCGCCTGCTCTGCCCAAAAGGTATCGGGATCGGTAACCGACTGCGTATACATAGCGTTGTAACGCTCAAGATCAATTGCCGCAGTGGCTTTAAAACTCTCTGGAACAGGGTAAAGGGTGGCATCTGACATGGTTGATTCTCACGGCTGTTATTTTGTTATAGCGGTTTGCGAAAACAGGGCTGTTATAGGGTTGAAGATTAGCCATTAACTCAAAAAATGGGAGCGTCAGCTTACCAGTTTCGCCCATAAACGCAAAATGACGGCATTGCCCAATAAGTGGTGAAAATAAGGCATAAGCCACACTCTAAGGCACAGAAAGCAGGCTAATGCATGGACAGGGTGATTGCTGTCAACTAGTCTCAAGATCATACCCATCATCTTGTATTCAGCTGCCATCTCTGCATGTTAAATCTATTTATTGTTAATCCTGATCCATCCATGTTGCTGCAGGGTACTTACAACCCGTGGCTTGTCGGTTTATCCATACTTATTGCCATAGGTTCGTCTTATATCGGCTTACAAATTGCGGCTATGGCAAGCCGTGCACCTAAAGGGCTGCATGCGCAAGTCGCCCTGTTGACCGGTTCGCTGGCATTGGGCGGCGGCATTTGGTCTATGCATTTTATTGGTATGCTCGCTTTCCGCATTGGCGACCATGTGCATTACGACCCCCTCATCACCTTAGGCTCTATGGCTCCCTCAGTATTTGCGTCCTGGGTGGCACTGCAAATGCTATCGAGCGAGGCGATTAGCCTGAAACGCTTGCTCTTGGGTGGCGTGTTAGTGGGCGCTGGGATTGGTACCATGCACTATTCCGGCATGGCCGCGATGAATATGGGCATCGAGCTCAAATATGACCCCTTATGGTTTGGCTTTTCCATTCTAGTCGCCGTATTGCTGGCGATAGTGGCGCTGTGGATTCGCTTTAGTTTGCGCGAGCAGCGCTGGTTAAGCCTGCTGCAAAAAAACTTGCTGGCCAGCACAGTGATGGGTTTAGCCATTGCGGGAATGCATTACACCGGTATGAAAGCAGCGCGTTTTATTGGGGAGGCTCATCACGCTCACGGCACCACGGAAAACCATATTTTCCTCGCTACCGTTATTACCGCCATGACTATAACCCTGAGCGTTTTCGCGCTCGCGGGTAATCTGCTACTTCGCTATCGCCAACTGTACAGCCAACTTCAAGGTAGCGAATCACGCTTGCGCGAACGCGAGCAGCAATACCGAAGCCTTATCAGCAATATGCCAGGCATTACTTTTCGCTGTGAGTTAGCCCCGCCTTGGCGCACGCTTTTTATTAGCGATGCAGTGGAGCGAGTAACGGGCTGGAAAGCCGAAGACTTTATGCTGAAGCGCATTAATCTAGGCGATATTATTCACCCCGACGATATGGCACGTGTGGATAGGCAATTGCATGACGCCATAACTAACAAGCGCTCTTTACATTGCGAATACCGCATGACGCATCGCGATGGCACCGAACGCTGGGTTTCAGAGACATCATGCGGCGTTTATGACGATACCGACAAGCCGGTATGGATTGATGGCGTTCTTATCGATATCACCGATTCCATACGCCGAGCCAATGAATTTGAAGGTGTGGTGCAAGCCATTGGCCGTGCGCTGGCGGTGGCAGAGTTTGATATGGATGGCACCATTATCGCGGCCAATGAAAACTTTCTGCAGCTGACTGGCTATGAAAAAGCCGACTTGGTAGGCCAGCACCATCGCATCCTCTGTACACCCGAAGAGGCCGCTAGCGATGATTACAAAATTTTTTGGAACAACTTGAATCAAGGTAATTTCCAGAGTGGAGAATTCTGCCGTATTGGCCGTGAAGGCAATACTATCTGGATTCAAGCGGCCTATAGCCCCATCCTGAATGCCGACGGAAAGCCGTGGAAAATATTTAAAGTTGCCATCGACTTAACTGATCGCAAAGCCATGGAAGAAGACCTGTTAATCGCCAAAGACCGCGCAGAACAAGCTGCCGTGGCCAAAGGTATGTTCCTTGCGAACATGAGCCATGAAATTCGCACCCCCATGAATGCCATCATTGGGTTTACCGAACTATTAATTGATTCGCCTCTTAACCCTTCGCAACATAAGCACATGCAAACGGTTCGCCACTCGGCGCGCTCGCTGCTTGGGTTACTGAACGATATTTTAGATACGGCAAAGTTGGAGCGCGATGCGCTGGAACTGGATAACCGCCCCTTTTCGCTTAAGCAATTGTGTGAACAAATTCTTGCCGAGCTGCAACTGCTGGCTGATAAAAAAGGCTTGGCTCTCAATCTGGAATACCTGCCTGAAACGCACAATCATGTTGCTGGCGATGAACTGCGTATTCGCCAGATACTCATGAACATCATTGGCAATGCCATAAAATTTACCTTGGAAGGCGAAGTGCTCTTGAAGGTAGAGAACCGTAAAGACGGCGTTCAATTTCAAGTCATCGACACCGGTATCGGCATTGCCGCCGACCGTATTGAGTCTATTTTCACGCCCTTTACTCAAGCCGATGCCTCTATGGCGCGTCGTTTTGGCGGCACAGGTTTAGGCACCACCATCGCACGCCAACTCACTGAACTCATGGGCGGTACAATCAGCCTGAGCAGCCGCGAGGGACATGGCAGTTGTTTTACCATCTTCTTACCACTCGCAGCAGCCAATGCCGAAAAGCGCCCTCAAAAAGTATCCATAACCCAGCTTCCACCACTCAATATTCTTATTGCAGACGATGTACCGCAAAATCTTGAAGTCCTCGAGTTAATGCTCAAGCGCGATGGACATAGGATTACAAGCGCCAGTAACGGCCTGACGGCGTGGACAAAATTCCAGGAAGAAACCTTCAATATTATTCTCATGGACATTCAAATGCCCGAAGTCGATGGCTTGCAAGCCAGCAGAATTATTCGCGACTGGGAGCAATTGCAGCAGCGCAACCCAACGCCAATTATCGCCCTCACGGCGAGCGTACTTCCCAAAGACCGGGAGGACGCCTATCAGGCCGGCATGAATGGCTTTGCCTCCAAACCCATCGATAAATCTGTGCTCTACGCGGAGATTGCCCGCTGCCTGAATCTGGATACAGAAGTTCATCGACCCACCACTGCACTATCAACAGATCTAACACCTGCCGTTATTGATGTGGTCGCTGCTGAAGCGCGCTGGGGTGATAGTGAGCGCCTTTATAAAGCCATTAGCCAATTCTGCGAAGAGTTCAAACGTAATCCCCTACAAGAAGGCAGCAATGACAGCCAAGCGCTTGCCCATAGATTCAAAGGTGCCGCCGCAAATTTGGGGCTCAATCAAGTCGCGCAGATTCTGGCGGATATAGAACAAAGTAAAACCTTGGAGTCATCACAGCTGGCAGCACTCGCCTTAGCGCTGGCCGAGGTAAAAACAGAGCTCGCAAAACACGTGAAACCTGAGCCTCAAACTAATACTGCTGATGGCGAGGTTCCTCTCGATCTACTCAAACGTGTAGCCACAGCGTGCCAACATTCAACAATAGATGACGAGGGCTTGGAACAGTTGAAAGCACTACTATCCAACCTGCACTCGTCGCAACTGGAAGACACGCTCGATCAATTTGATTTTGAAGCCGCCACCGCCCTGCTACAACAATGGATGAACACTGCCACTTGGGTTACACAACCATTAGAGGTTAAAGGAGAAGCGCCATGATCCTTCACCGCGACAGCCGCCCCACTATATTGGTCGTCGATGACGAACCCCTCAACCTGCAGGTTTTGCGGCAAATATTGCAGCCGCACTACCAACTGATTTTTGCCCGCGATGGCGAAAAGGCCCTCGCCCTCGCCCAAGCTGAGCGGCCACAGTTAATACTGTTGGATATCATGATGCCCGGTCTTACAGGTTTGGAAACCTGCCAAAAGCTTAAACTAAACCCGGATACCCAAGGCATTCCGGTTATTTTTGTAACCGCCCTTGCTGACGACCGGGATGAAACCGAAGGGTTTGCGGTGGGCTGCGTGGATTACATTACCAAACCCGTAAGCGCCCCCATTGTGTTGGCGCGCGTAAAAGCCCAATTGTCATTGGTGAGCGCCGAAGTCTTGCGCGAAACCCGTTTGCAGATTATTCAGCGCCTTGGGCGCGCCGCCGAATACAAAGACAACGAGACCGGTCTGCATGTTATTCGCATGAGCCATTACGCGCGTGAAATCGCACTAGCCGGCGGTATGAGCACAGGCGATGCCGAGGAATTATTCAATGCCGCCCCCATGCACGATGTCGGCAAGATGGGTATTCCCGATGCAATTTTGCAAAAACCGGGCAAACTCACACCCGATGAATGGGAAATCATGAAACAACACACCCAAATCGGGGCGGAAATTATTGGGGATGACAATTCAACGCTGCTGCAATTGGCCAGCATTATTGCGCTTCATCATCATGAAAAATGGGATGGTAGCGGCTACCCGCATAACTTAGCGGGCGATGATATTCCGATTGAAGCACGCATAGTTGCACTGGCCGATGTATTCGATGCACTCACCAGCAAACGCCCTTATAAAGAACCTTGGACAATCGAAGATACTACAGACTACATACTCGCCGAATCAGGAAAGCAGTTCGACCCGGACTTGGTAGCAGCCTTTCAAATAGCGCTGCCTAAGATTGTTGAAATTCGCACACAACTGCTCGACCCGGATATTCCCTGAGTCGTTTTTCAGAATTTATATAAAAATCGAAAGCATCTACTAGTATTCCCAATGCTATTTTATTGATCGCTTTTTTTCGATTAAATATTTCCAATACCGTTTAGGCACATGGCGGATGTGAAGCTTGGTATTCTTGCGTTCCGCGATATTCACCGAGTGAAAATAATTCTTCCATAACGCCTGATAAATTAGTTCAGCGTCGTCCACTATTTCCGGGTTTAAATCGCCGCTACTCAGATTAAAAATCGGGCTATCCAAGGTCACGAATTGTGTTTCGGTTAAATCGTAATAAATACCGTAATGCCGTTTAGTATCGAATATCACCCAGCGCTGATCGGCGTAGCGGCGCTCGAAATGATCACCAATTAAAGGCAACACATTAAAATCTGGTTCAATCGCCGCGTAAAAAATCCCCTCTTTGGCTTTTTGGAAACGCACAAACGCATGCATACGGTGAACTTCACGGTGCATCATTCGCTCTATCTGCGATGCTTTTAAAATAAACTCGTTGGCGAAGTTTTCTAAAATAGAGGCATGATTTCGCTGAATAACCGCTGCGATAAAGTTGAAAATCAGCATTTCAACCTTGGGCAATTCTGATAAAAATAATTGATAAACAATCGTCGCGGCTCTACCGTCAGTACGCGCGTCAATACCCGTTAAAACACGCGCAGCCAATCCTTCATCGGCGGGAATGTGCTGAACATCTTCCAATAACGTAAATTGGTGATGCTGTTCCTCCACAATAGTTTCCGGGACAGTTTTGGCTCGATAAGCTTCGAAAATACAACTTAATAATCCTTCAAAACTCCCGTCATAAACGTACGTTGCCATCAGCCAAACAAGCTGAGTTGCGGCGGCGCTTGCAGCGCCTCGCCAGATAAAATGATTCGTTTGATATCAGCCATTTGATAATCTTTACGCGGCACATCCAACCCCGGGCAGCTAATGAAATAACGCGCACGCTTTAACACCACGCCAATTTTTTGCAAGTGCTCTGAATGTAACCATTGGTGAATCCTGGAGCTGACAATTTTCTTTGCAGATTTAACGCCAATCCCGGGCACGCGCAGAATCATTTCATAGTCAGCGCGGTTAATATCCACCGGAAATTTTTCGGGGTTGCGCAATGCGTAGCTTAATTTGGGGTCTATATCCAACTCCAGGTTGGGGTTTTTCTCATCGAGAATTTCATCCACCGAAAACTTATAAAATCGCAACAACCAATCTGCCTGATAAATTCTATTCTCACGCAGCAACGGCGGTGCCGATATGAGCGGTACGCGGTTATCGGTTTGGATAGGTACATAGCCGGAATAATAAACCCGCTTTAATTTTTGGGTTTTATAGAGTCCATCAGCCAAGCGCAAAATTTGGGTATCACTTTCGGGCGAAGCGCCCACAATTAATTGCGTGCTTTGGCCTGCAGGTAAAAATTGCGGTGTGGATTTGAAATGCAGTTTGTCATCAACATAACGGTCTTTCTCGCCAGATAGATAATTCATGGGCGTAATGATGTCGCTGTAATTTTTTTCCGGCGCAACTTTTTGCAAACTCGCCTCCGATGGAATTTCAATATTCACACTCAGGCGATCTGCATAAAGCCCAGCTTCATGCAATAACTCCGGACTCGCACCGGGAATCGCTTTTAAATGTATGTAGCCGTTAAAATTGTGAACGGTGCGCAAAGTCTTGGCAACGCGCACCAACCGCTCCATGGTGTAATCCGCATTTTTAAAAATGCCCGAACTCAGAAACAAGCCTTCAATATAATTGCGGCGATAAAAATTAATCGTAAGGTCGACAACTTCCTCCACCGTAAACGCTGCACGCTTTACGTCATTGGTGCGCCTGCTCACGCAATAAGCGCAATCGTAAATGCAGTGATTGGTAAATAGGATTTTGAGAAGGGAAACGCAGCGGCCATCTTCGGTGTAACTATGGCAAATTCCCATACCATCGGAATTGCCTAACCCCTTAAAGGTATTCGCGCGCTTGCTACCACTCGATGAACAGGAAGCATCGTATTTAGCGGCATCTGACAGAATGGTTAATTTTTCTAACACTTTGCTCATGGTTTGCAGCTCTAAAAATACTGTATGCATAACCATATCATTCGATTGTTGATCTGGCAAATACACAAGACATTTATTTTTTCGGCCCATAAAAAAAGGCCGCAAATGCGACCTTTTTTACAAGCTCAATCTCTCTTTCACACAGTTTATAACGCTATTTTATCGCGCTCTACAATATGATCGAGCGTGACATCGAGTGCATCCATAAACTCGTTAATTCGGATCGGCTTGGTTAAATAACGAAAAAAACCAGCGGTAAGCCCTAATTCTATATCCTGCGGGACCGCATTTGCGGTTAAAGCTATTATTGGAATATGAGCTGTATCCGGGCTGGATTTGAGCAGGCGCATGGCTTCTAAACCGCTCATAATTGGAAGATTTATATCCATTAGAATAACATCGGGAAGGTAATCACGTGCCATCCTCAATCCACTTAAACCGTCAGTTGCCGCCAAGAGGTTTAAATCATTACGCCGCTTAATCAATTGCTCAACCAAGCTAAAATTCGCAGGGTTATCTTCCACATAGAGCAGCGAACGTTGGGCGTTATTGGAAAGGTCACGTTGAAGCTGTACTTTCACTAACAAATCGTCGTCAGCTTTCGCCTGCGCCAAGGGTAGCTCGAACCAAAAGGTGCTGCCCACGCCAATTTCGCTGCGTACACCAATATTCCCACCCATTAACTCAACCAATTGCTTGGTAACCACCAGCCCAATACCGGTACCCTCCGTAACACCAGCTTCCTGACCAAGCCGATTGAAAGGCTGGAATAATTGCTCCACTAATTCGGGCGCCAAACCAGGGCCAGTGTCGCTAACACTCACCTGCATTAATTGGTCTTGCGTGACGCTACAGCTTATGGTGACCGCACCTTGGGGGCAATTGTATTTAATCGCATTAGAAAGCAGGTTAATCATCACTTGTTTAATGCGGGTTTTATCAGCACTGATGTAAAACTGATTTGCATCCTCAGGAAAATGGATGGTGATTCCACGCGCCTCCGCCTGAGGTATGATCATCACCTGACAATCCAGTAAAACCTCCGATAAGTTGACTGCTTCCTGCACCATCATCAGCTTGCCTGACTCGATTAACGCAAGATCGAGAATCTCGTTAATCAAACCAAGTAAGTACCAGCCGCCTTTCAAAATTTGTTCAATCGATAACTTCTGCGCCGGGGTTGGCGAAGGGGTAGCAGTTTCCATTAGCTGGGCGAAACCCAATACTGCATTTAACGGAGTGCGCAGCTCATGACTCATGTTTGATAAAAATTCGGATTTAGCCAGATTGGCTTTGTCGGCAGCCTCGCGGGCGCTCTCCAGCTCTATATGTTTTTGCGCTAGCGCCATTTCCACTTGCTTACGCGCCGTATTATCGGTGCCAATGAATAAGTAACCAATGAGCGCTTCCTGTTCATCACGCAACGCGGTAACAGAAACTACTGCCGGAAAACGCGTAAGATCTGGACGGATATAGGTTAGCTCGACAATATCCTCAATTCCGCGCGATGCTTTATACACGAGCGCCTCAAGCCCCGGGGCGATAGCCTCACCGAACTCCAGGCTGAGCGCTGCTGCCCGCGCAATAATTTCATCTGCATCGGCCAGGCTGTCGGGTGTGATTTTATTGATAACGTCTGCAGCACCGTAGCCCAGCATGCTTTCTGCACCAACATTAAAGATCTGGATTACGCCTTGCAAATCGGTGGCGATGTAAGAAAAGTTAGGGTTGTTGAATATGGCCTTTTGTAGCGCATCAATTTTTAACACCGGCGCCTTTTGACTTGACGCAGCATTCTCTAAAGAGATCATTAGATCATCCCATGGTAGGTATTTATGAAAAAGCCACGGGATGATGTGATCAGGCGTGCTGGTGAGCTTCTGTTGCTCAAAAAAGTATGCGCTTATACTTCAGAGAACAACAGATAAATTACTTGTACTGCATAGGAATGGTATTAGAGGTACGATCAACTTTATTGTCAGCTGTTAGATACACCAAGCTCGGCTTGTGTGTAACCAGCTCTGCATCATTAAAATAACCGTAAGTAGCGATAATAACGCGGTCGCCAACAGCGACTTTACGCGCAGCAGCACCGTTCATGGAAAAAGTGCCTGAACCGGCCTCAGCAAGGATAATATAGGTATGGAAACGCTCGCCATTGCTTACGTTATAAATATCGATTTGTTCGAATTCACGCATACCAGCCAGCTTCACCAAGTCGGCATCAATCGCGCAGGAACCGTCATACCAAAGCTCCGCTTGGGTCACTTTGGCCATGTGTAATTTTGCTTTGAGCATGTGCGTTAACATAATCAATCTCCAGAAGCCGAATAATTCAATTGCTAAGTATTAAGGAGGTTACTGCGAATATCACCAATAACCATTAGTCCTTTATCGACTTCCATCGCTGGCACGTTTGCCAGCGGCCCCATTTTGAGCGCCGCCTCAGCGCACACTCGGGATCTCGCCTACCCCGCCCCAAATTGGTCGTTAAAAGCTAGCCCAAAACGACCGACACATTATCTATCAAGCGCGCGCCCTGTGTATACATAGCGCCAAGTATGGTGATTTCCTTATCGTCATGCGCCGCCATTTCAAGCGTGCGGCTATTGCAGATATTCACATAATCCACTTTGAAACCTGCTGCAAGAATTTGTTCCTTTGCGGTTTGAATCAACGCGTTAAAATCGCGACGGCCCAAGGTTATTTCCTGCTTAATCCAATTCAAACTAAGATTCAACTGCGCCACAAGCGGGCGCTCATCGGCAGTAATAAAGCCATTGCGCGAACTCATCGCCAAACCATCGGCTTCCCGCACTATATCGCCCGCAATAATTTTAATCGGAATACACAGATCTTCCACCATTCGACGAATAACGGCCAACTGCTGGAAGTCTTTAATCCCAAATACGGCTTCATCCGGCTGAACAATATTGAACAACTTGGTGACCACCGTAGTCACGCCTTCAAAATGCCCTGGGCGGCTCGCACCACAGAGCACATCGGTCATTGTGGGCACAATAACCCGCGTCTGCTCAGACATACCGTTGGGGTAGATTTCTTTGTCATTAGGGCAAAAGAGGTAATCACAACCAGCAGCTTCCAACTTGGCAGAATCGGCGGCCAAGGTGCGTGGATACTTATCCCAATCCTCGTTCAAACCAAACTGCAAAGGGTTCACGAAAATACTCGTAACTACTACATCACAATTACGCTGGGCGATCTTCACTAACTCGATATGTGCATCGTGCAAATTGCCCATAGTCGGCACAAAACCTATGCGTTTACCCGCCATCCGCTCACGGCTAAGGGCATCGCGAAGTGTTTGAATGTGATGAAAAACCTGCATGCAGAAGACCTGTTAAGGATGGGTAACGGAGCATGAAAATGGGCGCGGATGATACACGGTTGAGGCGATCAAGTACATTTATGCGGTTAAATTTTAGCCAAAAGCTAATGATCGTCAATCTCTTGTAGGTTGTTAGTCCAAGTCTTTGGCGTTGTTTTTTGAATGCAGGGAGATGGGAATGATCCATGTTCGACAAGGCAAAGAGCAAGTAAATACATTAAAAAAGCTCGGCAGATTTAACCTGTCGAGCTTTTTTCGCCTTACAACCACATAAATTTTCAATGCGAAGAACTTAAACTGACGAAGGGCAACTCAAGAAATCAAGATTGGGGACTGATTTAATTTCTCCCGATAAACTTTCAAACAGAGTTCTTTTACAATTAGAAGATATTACATAACCACGCTCAATTTTTTTTACGCCATCCTCCATATATCTCACTGTAATTTGTTCTACCCCTTCAGCTCTCTGATTTCCAATTCTATTTGCGATAACCAGCAATAAGGATTCTTTATACATATTTTTCAATGTTCCTAAAAACTGGCCGCCCTCATTATTCGACCAAAAATTCCTATAATCTGGAACAGCAATAGGGTCAGAGATCACAACAACAATACGTTCATTTTTATTAACTGACTTTCTGCTAGAACCTGTCGGTTTTTTACGCTTTTTGGGCTCATCAAGCACATTCTCTTGCAATAAAATCTTGTTGTATAGAATTAATGAACCAAAATTTTGCGTCATGAAGAATATAGGAGCAACATCCATTTCCCATTGAGCATTTATTTTTAAGCTTTTGTCTGTCAAAAACACAACATCCGCATTATTGGCTGCCACATTTAATGGCGATACAACAATACTCTCAACACTATTGAACCGTTGGATATAAGGCTGATAATCATCAAAAATTTTATTTGCTTCTTCCTGTTCTTTCGTCATGCGAGAGCTACCAACTCCGCCACTAATAGCCGCATGAGTTAATACCGCAGTAAAGAAAACTAAAGCATTATCCCCAGGGTATAAGATTCCTCCCGAAGCACCATTCACTTTATTAGTATCGATTTTCCCCATAAACATAAAAGGGGATTTTTCATTATACTTTAAAAAAACTTGATGCTGATTTTGCGCACCATAACTTTCGGTTTGCGCACTTGAAGCAACACTAAAAAACAAAAAGCACAAATAAAATCCCTTCCAAATTCTCATTATTATTTCTTCCCAAAGAAAAGGGAGCAGAACTCCCGTTAATATATTTATTATTTTAATGACGCCGCTATTTGGTCAACAGCGGCTTCTTCTGCCTGATAAAAAGCATTTGTTATCCCAGGAAAAGTAGGTGGCTTATCCCACTCACCTTCTGCCCCACGAACAATATTAATTGGATCAAATAAAGTATAGTCATTAGCGGCGGTATCAATCATATAGAATTGGGCATTAACCGTAGCCTGTGGTGCAGATGTAGGAACATAAGAAGAATACGCACGGCTTACACCAACAAAATAAAAATTGATTACCAGTAATTGATCTATGCCTTTTTGTTCTTTATAAATAGAGTGATCTCTTACAACATGAGGATTTTTCGGCTTAGATAATTTTTTCAAAGTTGATTCTTTTATTAAAGAATCAATAACAACCACCTCCAGACCTTTGCTTTGTAAGGCTTTAATGACGCTATCTTTGGTTTGTTGCAATTGTTTAGCTTCGTAAGTTTCTACCTGCTTAGTTAATGAACTATTCGCCAAAGAAGCGGCGGCATAGCAAAGCAAACAAGATGCACCAGGAAAGCTGGTTGTAACCTTGGGAATATCACTTACATACACACCAATTTTTTGCTTGGACTGCCAGATATTTTTATCGGTAGAAACTTTGGCTTGCGGGGGTAAACTTGAACATCCAGATAAAACAAAGATGCCCACAAAAAGAAGGGAAAGATACTTCACTACATATACTCCATTAACTGTTTAATTATTAATTCCTGCGCAATTCACCTGAAAAACGCAGGCAGGAGAATATTGTAAAAAGACGTATAAAACCACATTTTCTTGGACTATTTTTCACAAAAACAGCTTAAATGAGGGAGGCGGCTAGAAAGACTAGAGACAAAACTTATAGATAAATTTAACCATAGGGTTTTTACATTAAAAGCTAGCGGCTCGCCTCCAAACGCACCACTCTATCGCCCAAAGAAATTAACCCACCTTGAATAATTTTTGCGCACAGCCCACCGTAACCAAACATAGCTGCAGCGCCGCCCTTGCCCAGATTTTCATCCATCCGTGAACAGGGATCGCAAAGTGCAGATGTTTCGAAGATGGCTTCGCCGATTTGCAAACGCTGGAAGCGCAACAAATTCATGTTCATGCCCGAGATAACTAGATTGCGGCGCAGAGGTGCGGGATCAATAAAATCCATACCGAGCTGATGCTGGATTTGATGAATATATTCACGACTGATGATAGAGACTTGGCGAGCAGAGCCGGGAGTTTTTAGGCAGCGATGGTCGCCTTCCAAACCCGAACCGACTATAGCTTGAGCATGTTCAACAACTTGGACTTGACCACGTCTTTCAGTGCGCAAACCAATCCATCCCAGTTTTCCGGGAGCGACTTCGCGGTGAAGCTTTTCTAAAAATCGAGTATCGCTGTCCATGGAAAACCTAGCTCAGCTTAGTAGCCATCATTCTGAAAATATTCCGGGGCTAAATTATCAAAGCGTGTGTACTTACCAATAAACGCCGCGCGGCAGGTGCCGATTTCGCCGTTACGCTGCTTGCCGATAATCAATTCCGCTACGCCTTTTTCGGGGCTGTCTTCGTTGTAGTATTCGTCGCGGTAGATAAACAGGATTACGTCGGCGTCTTGCTCGATAGCGCCCGATTCACGTAGGTCTGAGTTCATGGGGCGTTTGTTGGGACGTTGTTCTACGCCGCGGTTTAACTGCGAAAGTGCAATCATCGGGCAGTCGAATTCTTTGGCTATACCTTTGAGCGAGCGGGAGATTTCGGAAATTTCCTGCGTACGACCTTCGCCACCGCCAGCAACTGTCATCAACTGTAAATAGTCGACCATGATCATGCCGGGATTACCGTGTTCGCGGGCGATGCGGCGAATACGGGCGCGCATTTCCTGTGGATTGAGACCACCAGTATCATCGATAAACAGGAGCTTATCTTTCATTTTTTGTACAGCAGACGACAGCTTCGGCCAATCTTCTTCTGTGAGTTTGCCGTTACGCATTTTGCCTTGGTCGATACGGCCGAGAGACGACATCATCCGCATGACCAACGCGTTGGACGGCATCTCCATACTGAACACGAGTACGGGTTTTGGCTGACTAAAAAGCGCACCTTCCACAAAGTTGAGGGCGAGCGCGGTTTTACCCATAGAGGGGCGTGCAGCCAGAACAATCAATTCACCGGGTTGCCAGCCAGAAGTACGGCTGTCTAAATCGGTTATACCGGAAGGCACGCCGGTAATATCACTGCCTGAGCGAAACAGTTCGTCAATACGCTGGACGGTGGATTTCAAGAGATCATTTACGCCGACCAAACCACCTTCCTTTGGGCGATCTTCCGCGATATCGGCAATGCGTTTTTCGGCAATTTGTAGTAAATCATCAGAATCCAAACCTGCAGGGTTAAAACTGGATTTACTGATTTCCGAGGTAGCGGCGATCAACTGGCGCAAGGTTGAACGCTCACGAACAATTTTGGCGTAAGCAACTATGTTGGCGGCGCTAGGAGTATTGTTGGCCATTTCGACCAAGTAGCCCAACCCACCAACACGCTCTAATTCGTCGTGCTTGTGAAGCTCTTCCGAGAGAGTAATAACATCCAACGGCTCGCTGGCTTCTTGCAGCTTGATCATCATACGCAGGATTAGGCGATGATCTTCGCGGAAAAAATCAGTTTCACCCACCACTTCCAACACCGCATCCAAGCGATTATTGTCCAGCATTAAGCCACCCAGCACTGACTGTTCGGCTTCAACCGAATGCGGCAAGGTAGATTTTCCGGCTAGTTCGCTGGCGAGCTTATCCTCAAAAGAGGATTCGAAAGTGGTATCAGACATAAAAACTACTTTATAAGAGAAACTGGTTTTTATTTGGGCAAAAAAAACGGGCACTAGCTTCAACCCGAAAGGTCGTCGATAGTGCCCGATTTTAGCTTGCTTGTCAGCAAAACTGACCTGCAAAAACCATTAATTGAGACGCGCTAATTACTCAGCGATTACGTTCAATTTAACAGCTTGAACCACTTCAGCGTGCAATTGCACGTCGATTTCGTAAGCGCCAGTTTCACGCAATACACCTTGTGGCAAACGTACTTCAGATTTCGCAACAGAAACACCAGCAGCAGTGATTGCATCAGCGATATCGCGAGTACCGATAGAACCGAACAAACGGCCTTCGTCACCAGCGTTAGCAGCGATAGTCACAGTCAACTCAGCTAATTTCTCAGCGCGAGCTGTTGCTTCACCAATTTTGGTAGCAGCGGCGGCTTCAAGGCCAGCGCGACGCTCTTCAAAATCAGCGATGTTTTTTGCAGTAGCAGCAACCGCTTTGCCTTGTGGCAAAAGGAAGTTACGAGCGTAGCCAGACTTAACAGTAACCTTGTCACCGATAGCGCCTAAACGACCTACTTTATCGAGCAGAATAATATCCATCTCTAATTTACCCCTTACTCGTGGCTGTCAGTGTATGGAATCAAAGCCAAGTAACGAGCACGCTTGATAGCAGTAGCCAACTGACGTTGGTATTTAGCTTTAGTGCCAGTGATACGGCTTGGAACGATTTTACCGGTTTCGGTGATGTAAGCTTTCAGCGTTTCAACATCTTTATAGTCGATTTGCTTGGTGCCTTCAGCGGTGAAACGGCAGAATTTACGACGACGGAAAAAACGTGCCATGGTTACACCTCCTGCTCTTCATCAAGGTCATCTGCATCAACATCATCTTCATCAGATGAGTCGTTTGCATCGAAATCATCACGACGTTCAGTGCGTGGTGGACGTGCTTTGCGCTCGCGGCCTTCTTTCTCGGCTTTGAGGATGAAAGATTCTTCAGTGATAGCGTCGTCTTCACGGATTACAAGGCTACGCAAAATAGCGTCGTTGTAACGGAAGTTGGTGGTCAACTCTTCCAACGCAGCTTCGCTAGCTTCGATGTTCAGAAGTACATAGTGTGCTTTGTGGATTTTGTTGATTGAATAAGCCAGTTGACGACGGCCCCAGTCTTCTAAACGGTGCACTTGGCCGCCGCTAGCTTTAACAGTAGAGGTATAACGCTCTACCATTGCTGGAACTTGTTCGCTTTGGTCTGGATGAACCAAAAAAACGATTTCGTAATGACGCATTTGTAGCTCCTTACGGGTTAAGCCTCCTGCCCATTGCATTAAACGCAGGTCAGTGAGACAAGGAGTAGCCCGAACAATCAGAAACGATTCGGGCCGGTTGGGGGTGCGTATACTAGGGAGTTAGTGGCTAAGAAGCAAGGATTAAGCGATGTCTTACTCCTTATTTTGCAAGAGCTTAATATCCATAGGCGTCAATTTCGATGAGGGAAGAGGAATCCATGCTGGCTTCCCATACTTTAATTTGTACTGGGAATATACATACAGCCAACCCGCCCATCGATTCTTAAGAACAGGAAGACTCAAAATACTGGGATAGAAAGAGCAGAAAAAAGGGTTGCGTCTGAGAGTTATGTAGATCTCAAGCCTTAAGCTAGGCCCCACACTGGGTGTTCGACGATGAAACCCGGAGGTGTCAGCTAGAACCAGGGTATTAGGTTGCACACATGCAATAAACGGCTCGCCGTATTCCATGCCTTTGAATTCTTGTTCGCTGACACGAAAAGAACCCTTCGCATGTAAACGGTTAGGATGATTCGCAGCGAGCAAGCTTTGCTTGCACTCCCACTCCCGGCGCAGCGGTGTCAACCGATGGGACCCAGGCACATAAGAAAATGGCCCATCTTCCAATCCTACCGAATGCAAAAAAAACCACCCCTTACCCACGCTGTGAAACGTATCCGCATGCCAATCTGCCTGAGGGTCTAACTCACCTGATTCACTTTTTGCATCGCTTTGAATGCGCTGTAAAGCGATAACTGGCTTACCCCTATACCCTGCCGCATACTCTAGCCAACTCTGAAGCAAAGGGTTTGAAATGAGTTTTTGAAGAGCGCCGAGGTTAGCCCCCAACAAATTGCGATCAAGATTTGCTCGATGAGTTATCGCCGGCGGCTGCGCCATTCCCAACATGGACCATTCCGTAGCGCACAGCTCATCGCATACCTGCTTAAACTCTAACGGTGCCAAAAAATTATTAAGTTGTATAAAACCCTGGTGATTAAATATTTCTATTTGTTCTGCAGGGAGTTGTTTAGCTATACGTTTACGCCTAGCGTTAGAGAAAAACGCAGCTATACGCTTCCGAAAAATATGCAGCCCACGCTTATTTAACCAATCACTTGCTAATACTGGGTTCGACGTAAAATCTTTTTCCCCCGTTAAAAGCCGAACTGCATAAACAGGGTATAAACAATAATCTAGCAGTCGCATAGGTGCTGGATATTTCCTTAAATTAGATACAGGTTTAGTTTTTTTCTGTAGCACTAAAACGCCAGGAAACGAGAAAAATCGCGCAGCCCATTTCAAATTAATCCGTTTTTTTATTGAGTAGCCACGCTTTTCGTATATGTTTTTTGCAGAATCGTTAGTAGAGCTTACCTCCAAAACAATATTGTCCAGTCCTCGCTGCAAGGCTTGTTCTTCTGCCGCTTGAATTAATGCTGACCCGACTCCCTTCCGACGCGCCAACACATTCACCTTCAAACCATACAAGTAAAAAGGCGCAAATAAGCTGCGATATTCTATTGCCCAAAACAAACAAAATCGCCAGAAGCCTAAAGCATACCCAAACTCATCACAAAACTTTTTCAGCTTTGGGCTATAGGGCCCAGAACCGAATATCTGGAATGCTACAAAACCAATTGGCTTGGACCCTTCGTACGCAAATATCAGGCGATCCCAGCGAATTGCTTTTCCAAGAATACGAAAACGAGTTTCTTCCTGCCCCAACACGCCTGAAAGCAAACCACGCCCTGTAGCTACCAAATAGATAGCCTCATCGCAGACATCATCTTCTTGAGTATGCATCACCAGTTTTATATCCGGTGAATTATGTAATGTAGAGAGAATGCGCATGCAGTACCAACCGAGAGTGAAGCCTAACTAAAGAGCGTGAATCATAAACAAACAGTAATTACGCAGAAGGATTTTTGTTTGAAATATTTTCAAGCAGTTGAAGCGCTAACTCCTCAACATTCAATGGAATTTCTACGGGCGCGCTTGAGCCAGACCGTGATGACCAAATAAAATATTCCGTAGCCTTCTCATTGATAGTATTTTGTTGATATATCTTAGGCATAATGGGCATATGATCACCGTACCAACAAAGCCACCCAGGATAATCCAAAGACTTTAATGTATTACAAATAGACTCAGCCATGCGCCCTGCATTTTCTATATGGCGCAAGTAGACCGTCATATCATTATAATTATACGAAGGTAATTGGTGATAAAAGCGGGCAGCATCTTCATCTCGCATAGTTTCCAGATGTAATGGCCCATGATTCTCCATAGTAATAACAAAAACAAAAAGCGGCCCTTCGGCACTCAAGAGGCGCTCATTAACCACTCTTGCAACCGCAACATCAGAAATAAACTGACCAAAATAATCAGCATCGCTAAATGCATTAATATCAATGAATTCATCAAATCCCATTTGCGGATAAACACTCGTACGATTATAAAAATCTGACGAATAAGGATGGATGCAGATAGTCCGATAGCCTGAGGCTTTCAGTGACTCTGCTAAGGTAGAATAACTTTCCTTAAGATAATATTTAAAAGGATTAAATTGATGCGCACCTAAAACTGAATTATTGAGCCCAGACAAAAATGAAAATTCAGTTCGCACTGTGTTAGCACCAAATGCGGGAACATTAAGCACGCCATATTGGATTGCTTCACGCCTGATATTATCAAACCACTGATAAGCAGTATCACTAACATCAGAGCTCAACTTTCTCGCATCAAAAAATGACTCGCTTTGTACAGCAACAATATGAGGTTTGCCAGCAGGAATGCTGTTGAATACATTTTTATGTACGTTTACGTCACTCCTTTTTTCCGCAACCCGGTAACAAATAAAGGACATCAACAAGCCCATATTTTCGATATCTTTTACCGGCTCGAAAATTACGGGTACATTTGCCTTTTTAGCAAGCAGCATTAACAGAGAGGCTAAGGTAATACATGCTCCTATCGCTCCAATAAAATATACATGGCCGACTACCTCGATAGCACTGCGCCTGAACAAATACGCGGATACGATTAATGCTGCTACAAAAAGCAACACCAACACCAATTTGATTACACCAAAATAAGGTAAGTACAGGCGAGGATGACGCAGTATATCTACGAAGTAACTGAAGTCCTGATAAAGGAAGGGCTCATGCAAAGAAGCAATTTTAACCCGATTGATAACCATCATGATGGTAAACAAAAGCACAACCTGTGATGCCGCAAACCAAGGCCGCTGAAAGACAAGCAACTCAACTGCAAAAACCCAGATTAAAATTGAAAAGTGCCCTGCCCAACTCGTTAACGAACGTGACCGTAAACTAACTTTAGGGCTACTCAAAAAATGCTCTATCGGCAAACAGATTACCAGAGCAATACAGAGCGGCATTAAAAAATAAAGCACAATATTAACCATGATAGCTCAACCAACCCAGAATTCTTTGAGCGACAGAAGGGTGCGAAATAGACAATAACCAACATCCCAAATTAAGCGGAAAAGGAAAACTGATGCGAGGTTGATTTGAGCGCAATCCTTTTTGTATTTTTTGGGCTGCGCGGGCGGGCGTTAATAAAAAAGGCTTGGGGCCAGGCATGGCATCGCACATTTCTGATTTTACGTAGCCCGGCATAATAACATTTACTTCAACGCCCTCGGGAGCCAGCCATGCACGCATGGCTTCGCCATACGTTTTTAAAGCGGCTTTACTCGCACTGTAGCTTGGCGTAACAGGCAAGCCGTAATATGCGGCCAACGAACTCATCAATGCAACCTGCCCAGCTCCGCGTGCGCGCATGTGCGGCACAAGCGAATGCACTATCGCCATAGTTGCACGTACATTAATATCAAACAGAGCCTCAGCTTCAGCCCATGTTTCACCTTTATTTAATGAACCGTGATTGATATTTACGCCGTGACTTAAAATAGCCAAATCAATTACAAACTCGTTCTGAACAGTATTAATGAAAGCGTTTAGTGCAGAACTGTCACGCAGGTCGCACGAATAAATAGCAACCACCGCACCCTGATTGCGACATTCATCAGCCAAGCTTTGCAAGTGCAATTGATTACGGCCTTGCAAAATTAAAGTTATCTCAGGCTGGGCGTACAATCGCGCCAAAGCACCGCCGATGGCACCTGTGGCGCCCGTCAAAAAGATCACTTTAGGTGATTTCATACACCTAATAACTCTTCTAGAGGCGAACGCTCAGACAGCAAATTTTTAAGGCTATGTTTAACGGCCATATCAACCCCTTGCGAACAATAGAAGCCACCATTAATTTGCGTTGTGGAAGTTACAACTCGCTGGAAAAGCGCAAATAGTTCCTGATCAGGCGGAATAAAAGAACTCCAAAAACTATCGAGCCCTTGCTGATAGGTTAGCCCTTTAATGTCGTAGATAGGGCTACTTAAGGTAATTGTTGGGTTTCCGTAACTCAGCGCCAAGCAACCCAAGGTGCTATTAACCGTTATAGTGCCGCAGGCATTACGCAGAATTTTATCCAAGTCACCCGTTTCAATGTAACTCACTCTTTCTTCAACGCCATAGCGCCTACAGATAGCATGCAATGTTTTACGATGATTATCTAAACCCAAATCCAAGGGATGATTTTTGACTAATAATTTATGCCCAGCGTGTGCATGTGCAGCAAAAGACTTTACAACTTGCTCCATCACATCCGCCATATCTTTAAATGTGGAGTGCTCACGGATTTGTGCATCACTATTCAACTGCAAGGGCAATAAAAAAAATGGTGTTTTAGACTCCACCAAGGTATCAATAACACGCGCATCCGATGTTCGATATTGGCTCATTTTAGGCAAACGTTGAATGTAGCCATAATATTGCACTGCTGCATTCATCGGTGCATGGTTACGATAATGTCGAAAAAAAACAGGATTCCAAAAACTCGCGCAATGATAAAGCACATCATGTAACGCCCTGTTGATAAAAGCAGACACAAAACCCTCTGCGGGCTGCACGTCAAATTTATTGCCATGCTGCAGATACCAACTGGGATCTTTTGGCAATTGCGAAAAACGATTTACGCCTCCACGCTCCAACGTAATCCAATAAGGACGAAAGTAGCCCTCTTCATAAACGTGGCTACGGATCCTCATTTCTTTACCCGCAATAATTGCAGGCTGATGAACATACCGACGATCACCAAAGAGTATTTGATCGGTAATCTCATATTGATCGTAGGTCGATTTCAAAAACGCAGGCAATTCATCTAATGGTGCCCGGAAATTTATCGACTTACGAGGCCACCAATAAGCAATATCACCCACAGTGAAATTTATTTTATAGACACCATGACCCTGCGCTTTTAATGCATCTGCAAGCCGCGCAAAAAAAGGGGAACAAACACCCTGCAAAAATAAAAAATTGCGCTTCGCACTCATTTAACACCTACTACTTTACGTAACACGAAGCGCTTTACGTTTAACCACCAGCCAGGAACAGATGTTTGAGTTTGCCATGACGACAATTCACCAACAGCTTCTTCTGCTGTAATTAATTGCCCACCTTCTCGGCTCAAATATTTTGGATAAAGAATAAGTGCTCCAGCAATTAATTCGCTTAAAGAGAGCGTTCGAACACGTCGTGCAATGGGAACTTTATCTTGCGTTAAACCCCATCCTGCATAAAAGGGTTGGCCATAACAAGTAACAGCTTTTCCTCGCAACAATGCTTCGAACCCAGCCAATGAAGTCAACACATGCACTTCGTCGACACTCATCAATAATTCATGCATTGCAGCATTAGGTAAAATTTCATCGCAATAGGTCGCCACACTTTCCTCATTTTTACCTATGCTCCGCAAGCCCGCCACAACATCAGGGTGCGGTTTATAAATAATGTACGAATGAGGATTCGCAATTCGTACAGCTCGCAACAAGTCAACATTCGTTGCTATCTCAGGCGCGCCATATTTAATAGAAGCATCTGACTCCACTTGGCCAGGAACTAAAATAACGTGTTTATTACCTTCGAGCCTATGCCACGCTTTGGCATCAAGGTTATATTTGGTAATCCCCGTAGTCACAATGAGTTGGCGCAATTTATCTGCACGAGCGAGGAGTTCATTCGAAAAAGAATTATTGGCCAATAGGTGTTCGAGATCAGAAACACACGACGCATCGAAGTAGATACCGCGCATATCCGCCACCCAAGACATAGGGCGAGTAAGATCAGCACCTAAACCTACTGACCGCAAAAAACCATCCTCCAAACGAATAATCTTTGTTGCAGAGGGCAACTCACATAAATCATCTTTGTATCCCCACACAACCAACGTGGAGCGTTCAGGTAGTGTGGATGTATCATGAATAAATTTAATGGTGCAATCGGCAAAAAATTGCTTTACGACAGGTCTCTTCCAAGACGAAAAATTTAGTGCATAAATATGCTGTTTAGGCTGTGCAACACTCATCATTTTAAAACATCATCACAAGAGTCAATTTCGCCGAGAAGCAAATCTACTGCAGCAAAATGTTCGCTCCAACCAGTAGCGCTAAACTTACTCATACGCAAAAGTTGCGCAGATCTACGTTCTGTCGTTTCTGATAAATAATCTGTCAATGCATTAAACCATCCAGCGCCATCATGCGGCTCAATATAATCTGGAACATCGCCGGCTACTTCATGAAACACGGGCAAATTACTCGCCAATACTGGTAAACCAACCGACAACGCCTCTACTAACGGCATACCGAAACCCTCTACCCACGAAGGAAACAATAACGCTTGAGCATGCTGAAAATAAGCAGCCAACTCCAAATCGCTACAATCATTTAATTCGGTTACAAAAGGGCGCAACAAGGTACTACGATCCAATATATTAAACACTTGCTCACTTTCCCAACCGCGTCGCCCCACAAGAATCAACTGTGGTGCTCGATTTCCCAAGTGTTCGATAAGACGTCGCCACACATGCAAAATAAGAAGATGATTTTTACGGGGTTCAATGGTTCCCAACATAATAAAAAAAGGCTTATCGATAGGACGCGGCTGCACTTCTGTAGTTAATTTTGCTGGAGCCAATGGAGCACTGATTGTTTTAGGCAATACACTGGTGCGGGTATTACAGTAACTACGCAAGTCTTCATAAGTCGCCGATGAATTAGCAATAATTCCCACTGCGCAATCAAGCATATTGTTAATGCGGGTTTTATGTTTTTGCACTTCGCCTACGCGACAAAACTCAGGATGAGTAATTGGAATCAAATCATGAACAAAAAAAACAGGCTTAACACCTAATTTCTGCAGCATTGCCGGATAATCTTTGCTCTCCAGACCAGTATGTCCAGTATTTAGCAAAATATAATTATGTATATCGCGATGATGCCACCCATCGATAACACCCATAATAATTTCATAATAATAACCGCTATCAAAACGGTGCTGGTCATTTAACAAACGACCAAAAAGTTTGCGCGAAGCACTCTCGGATAAAACAAAACTAACGCCATGCCAACGCACTACCGCCCGCGCGCTGTGCGCGTAATGATTCACATACGCCAAGCTAACTCTATCCACACCAGTAGGTAATCGGCGCTGTAAAAACCTATCCACCAAGCGTGTAATGTCTATTGCTATTCTTAGCGTCAAATCAAATTATCTCAGGCGATTACTTGCCAAAATTAACAATGTTGTTAATTGGATAAACTACGGATACAACCACATTAAGAAATTTTTGCAAATCGGCAACTGGTGCGTTAGAAACGTACATAATGTCTTGATTTTGCATATAGAAATTTTGTGCAAAAAAGAATGACGCCGGATTTTTGAAATCAACTCGATAAATAACAGGTATCTTTCCATCGGATGTGCGTACTTTAGACTCGGGTGCATTAACATTTTCAGGCGTTTCAAAACGGAAAATAAATACACCCCGTGAATTAGCACGGTTATCTTGCAAACCACCGACACGTGCTAAAGCTTGCATCAAAGAAATCCCTTGGGTTTCAAAATTAATTTCTTCGTTTTTGCCTGACGCACCCAACGCCATAAAACTCAACGGTTGAAACATCGACGTCACTACATCGCCCGCTTGCAGCAAAATATTTTGTTCAGGGTCTCGGATAATCGTATCTAATGGTAAAGCAACCACTTGCTTACCCCGAGTCACTTGCAATGTCATTTTATTAATGGACTGGCGTACGCCCCCAGCGGCAGCCAACGCATCTAACAAACGTTCACCTTTTGGCGTAAGAGGAACCCGCGCACTCGTTGTTACCTCACCTACAACAGTCACGTTTGCCGTATTGTTACTAATAACTCGCACCAGCACCTGCGGTTGATTCGCTTTATTTTCAAGTTTATGCATAATTTCTGCTTGAACCTGTGTTGGGCTTCGCCCAGAGACCAACACCTGCCCTACGAAGGGAATGTTTATTGTCCCCTCTCTATCAACCATTTGTGCAGGCAATGTGGTTGAACCGCCGCTTCGCACCGCAGACATAGAGCTTATTGAACTACTTGAAAATAAAACGGCCGGCGGCGCCTCCCAAACTGTTACTTCCAGCACATCTCCAGCGTCAATAACAAAAGGGACTAACGCGTCGCGCCCAAAAACAGTGGAAAAAAGATTTTTAGTTTGATTGGCAAGCAATCTACGGTTAACCACATCATCCAGCTCTACAATCTCAATGCCTGATCCGTCAACCTTTTTTTCAGACGCCTTTGAAACTTGAGCAGAATGTGGGCCTGCGGAGGGCAACCAATTTGAAAAAACTCCGCAAGAAGTGATGAATGCCATCATACATAACAACGCGAATAATTTAGATAAAGGTATAACTTTGAACATTGCTGTAACCTGGATATTGAAGTATGTAGTGCTTAACTTTCGCCAAAAAATGACGCGTAAACAATTTAAATAACTCGAGCAACATTTTAACAGTGCCTATGAGGGAGCTCTGTGCCAATTTTCGCAAAGACGATACATCTTAAAAACATAAGAGTTTTTAAAAATTAAAAGTCTTAGAATAATATTGCCTAGAAATCACCAAAATAGATCAGATAATATTTAATGTCATGGATGCAACTGTAGAGCCATTAACTTCGAACCAGCATACCTCTTCACTCACCATATCCAATTCCACAATATACGTGCCTTTTTCTGTAGGAGCCTTAAAAACAAAGGAAATTTCTACCACCTCACCTGGTTCCACGGATTTATTACCGGGCAACTTGGCTCTTTCAAAATTAATATCCAATAAAGTGCCGTTTGCCGCCTTTAAATGCAGGCCTAATTTAACAGGGCCAAATAATGCCGCAGAAGGCAACCAGCGATTAGTGCCCGTATTGCGCGCAAACACTTTACCCTCAACAATAGCTTGTGGATGACATTCTATTTCACTTACAGGAAGTGTTAACTCTGCAGCCAAACCTTCGCGTTTACGGCTATCCGGCAAGGCAGGAGCACCTTTATATAAAAAGAAAATATGCTCATTGACAGCATTAGCATGGATGTGCTCAGCGTAAGCTCTAAGGGGCTCGCCGCCTTTTTCTACCAAGTGACAAAACTCCGGGTAATCCACTGAGTGGAACAATGGATTATTTATCGCGATACGCAAATCTGTAAAGCCCGCGGCTTTTGCCGAATCCCAGATTTCTCCCAAAATAATATCGTTTTCAATGACTTTATAGTTTTTCATTTCGTATTGAGACTGACCGCTTTTAGAATGATGTGGGCCAGGCTCAGAAAAACCGGCGATGCCACCAGGCTTTAATACCCGAGCCAACTCACGCAAAACAACATCAGGATTAGGCACATGGTGAAACGCATCGAAGCAAGAGATTCGATCTACTGAATTATCAGGTAGATTAATTTTAAACCCATCGAAAACAAGAAAGTTGGGTTTAAACGGAGTACCCAAAACGGGGTTGCGGGCAAATATTTGTTTGCCAATTTCCAACGCAGAAGGAGAGACATCGCAGGCAATCACATCTAATTTAAAATCGGCAAAAAAACGGGTGGCCCAACAGGTGCCTGCACCAAAATCCAATAAACGCATCCCCGGCAAGGGCGCCAAACCATTAAGCATCTGCGTGAACGCGAGCAATTGATGCGCAGACTCTGTTACCTGCAGAAACGGCTTTTTCAAATAGTTTTGAGGCGAAATAAGATGCTGCTTGAAATAATTTTCTGCCGATTCATTTAATTCAGTAACGCTATACGTGCGCATTAGCTCTCTTACATCAATCAAATCTGAATCTGGCATCTGGCGATTATTTAATATCCCGGCAACAACGCCATCAAAGCGCAGATTCTTATCTAAAAACTCCTTAGACGACACAAAATTTCGTACTAAACTCTTGAAGTTCTTTGTTTTTAAATGATCATTTATCGCACTGTCGGATTCAGGTTCACGCCCTAAAATATGCTGATAACACCAGCGCACGTCATCAACTGATACCGCACAAAACGCACTTTTTATTTTAGAGAAAATATTCATCATAGAATCCATTAAATAAGAATGGCCTGTAGTGGCCAATTTGGTATTTTTTACATTTTCAGGGTCAGGTGCACAATGATTATTTTGCGACCGTTCAATTGCACTCACTGATTCAATTTGGAATGACAGCCTTCTCTTATCAGAAGCATTGGCATCAATGTGGCTCGGGGTAAAACACTGACTCGGTGTCACAGTATATTCGTGATAAGCATGCGGGTTGTTCGCCACAACAGGGAGCTCAATCAAAAAGCTGGCCCCCGCCGGTATAACCTGCATCTTGGCCAAGCCGCTATTACTCCTTATGGTAATGGACAGCGGTGTCTGCAATGGTGCTGCATTAATCCCATGGACACTCAACTTTACCAAGTTCGTGTATTCAGAATTCACACGAATCACCAGCTCTTCGGATACCCATCCATCCGGAAACACTCCGCCCGTCACGCCTGTAGGAAATGCCGATAAACGCCTGTCTGCAGCAAAACGCGACTTTAACATTTTTTCGTCTTCAGCCGTTAGAAAAGGCATTGCATCCACCAATAACGCGCTCACATGCGTGCCAGTATCATCTGCAGGTAAATTATTTGGATAATCCTCATACAATTCATCCACGTAGGTCAGTAGCCAATTAGGCGACGCATAACCCAAGTGCCTATACAGAACCTTTAAACCATCTAAGGCAACTGCCCTGCGCATTTTTTGCGTAATGCAGTCTTCGTGTAATCTAGAGAAAGCTTGTACACGTGGCAGATAGCCCACAGCTTCGGGGAACTGCTTAAATATCCGCAACCACAACTCAAAATCAAAGGCAGTTGATATGGATTGATCCAAAAAACCAATGGTCTGCAACACAGAGCTGCGCAAAAAAACCGTTGGCTGGCAAATAAAGCAACCCGCCTGAAACCGTTCAATACCCACATCAGGCGCAAGCGTTGGATAACGACTTAAAAAATCACCCTGCGTATCAATATGCTCGCCTTCGCCATACACCATTACTTTAGTAGGATTTTTTTCAAAATACTGCAGCGCGGCGCTGACAGCATCTGGCGCCATAAGATCGTCTGAATTTATCCAACCAAGATAAGTGCCCTTGGCACGTTTTAAGGCTTTATTGATGGCATGGGCAGGCCCCAAGTCAGATTTGGACTCCCAATATAATCGGCGGCCATATTCACGTTGCAAACGTTTTAATAAAACAACCGTTCCATCCGTAGAACCGCCGTCCATGACAATTAATTCCAGAGTAGAACAATTTTGTGCGAACACACTGCGAATTGCCTGTTCAATAAAGCCACATTGGTTAAACGATGGCATAACGATCGACACTAATACTGGTCTCTTCACAGTAGAACCTTACAGATTTTGATCAATTGCTTCTTCATCACAAATAACTTTGTTGATAGCAGAGCTCTCCTGCTCCAGCTCTGCCGCAAATGCCAGAAACTCGCTCATATTGGTGCTCAGACTTGCTGCGTAATGAGACAAGAATAATCCCATTACTTGCTCAACGCCTTCCGCCTTAACAGAGCGCAAATCATTTTCAAAATAGCAACCTTTGGTATGCAGGCCTGTAATAATTTCATAGGATGGAAAATACTCGCACTGCACATTTTTCTGCACAATTTCATCTGCAGCAGCGCGTAAAACTGACTTACTATAGGTTGTAGACACTAAAACATGCCTATTTTCATAAGTTGCGATCAAGGGGACGGGCGAAACTGTGATCAACATTTTTGCATTTGGGTTAACCTGCGAAAGACGTTTAATAAATAGATTCATGTCCTCCACCACGTCTGCAACCGTAAAGTTTACAAATTCATGTATCTCTTCATTCAACGCACCAGCAACTACACCTGGCGCCAATGGATAAACTGCGCCATCGTGTTTATTGCGCCAACTTTCGGTTAAACCTAAGGTGAAAATAAAAACATCTAAGGTTTCGAATAGCTGCCTAACGCTAGCAAAATGTTCTTTTCGCGCAGCATCAAGATCGTCAACAGAATTAAATCCCTCCGGTTCTATTTGCGGTCTAAAAGGATCAACAAATTTTCCGTCATTTCTCACCCAATAATTTTCTGCGGGGCTAAATTCGCCATAGGCTCGGTCATATAACTGTATCAACTGTCGTGCAGTATAAATATTGCCGTAGCGCGCAGAAAATACGCCAAAATTTCTTTCTTCTGCATTCGTTATGTTTTCTGGGGCTGTTTCAGATACATAATAATTAAAGCCATTTTTGTGAAGTGTGCGGGATATGTGCTGTGCAAAACAACTACCGGCAGTGGCAATTTTATGATCCATTGTGAGCACCAACTTGGGCTTCACTATTGGATCAACCTTATCAAAAGGCATTTGTTCCACAACACGACGCCAAAAATGAAAATCAGGTAAACCCTTATAGGGATTTTGGCTCTGAGAGTTTTGCACAACTGATGCTGAAAGGACTGCTGCTGGAACATCAGGTTTCTGCAAATAGGTAGAGCTTGTCAAAAACTCATCTAACGCAAGATAACGAGCTGAGCCAAGTCGCTTACAGGTAAGTTCATCTGTTGAATATTTTTTAAACGCATCAAATGATTTTTGAATAAATTCATCGAGGCCTAACATCAATACAGGTTGATCTATAGGGCAAACACCGCGTTGTAATTTGAATTGATAGTGGCCTTGCAGTGAAAGCTTGCGCGCCAATTCTGGGTAGAGAGGCCAAACTGGTCCATTCGCCAGTTCATCATCTATAAATTGCTCCACACCCAGCAATGTTGGCACCCCCTCTCGCGCTAAGATCGCCCGCGCCACATCAGCAAGTACAAATAATTTGGGATGATTCATGGAATACATCCACTCGCCTTTTTGAGTCCAGCGCTCAATAAGTGCACTCAGATCTAAATTTGTAGCGATGCCTTCTTTCAGCAAACTATTTTTTGAAATATCCCAGTAGTCAAAAAAACCGAGCTGAGCAAATACTTTTTCATTGAATAATGCGGCTGTCTCTTGTGGATTTAAGCCATTTTTCCACGCATAAAAAACAAGCGATGACTGATAATCACCTAAAGGCCCAGCTACAGGTTTTTCGGCTTTATCATAAATATATTCCGCATCAGGATGAAACGCAGCAAAATTGATACGAGGGATTTTTTTAATTTTAGTGGAGGTTCCTTCTACTCTACTCTCAATAATGGAGATGAATTCATTATCAAACTGAGTCAGAATTAAATCACTGGCCGCGATTAGCCTATCCAGGTCACCATTATGTAAACTTTCTTTTACCGCTGCAGTCATCAAAAATGGATAGGCAATAACCCCACCCGTCATTGATTGCAAAAGCTGAGCTAATGCATTTACTTGGCAATTGCCAAATAAAAGAACATTGAGAGATGCATGATTTGTGTAGCCACCCTCTTTACGCACTAAAAAGTCTTTCCTGGTTTGAGCATATGCTCGTATCGATTCTGGCACCTTAAGAATTTCTTTAACATTATTTTGTTTTAGTGTGTCTGCCACCTTAGGTAAAGACTTGATAATTTTTTTAAAAAAACTGCCATTACCTTTTGGTTGATCTTCGCTATCCTTTTTATCTTGTATTTCTATAATATTACTAAAGCGGTTATTGACCGAAAACTCGAAAGATTTCAGGAGCGACTCTACCAGCACCTGCTCATCTTCCAATTGCATGTGTGCTTCAATATCAGCTTCAGCTTCTATCTCTCTGCCGAGAATAAGCCTAAAAGCATAAATAACGGATTCGCGGGTTACGGCCATAAAAGATCCAATGTATATTTAATTACAGTCAAAAACACGTTTGCTGAGAAGCCTGCGCAAACAATTTTAATCCTTGCGTCTGCATTGCTATTAATTCGCCAGTGGTAAACTTGCGCAAAATGTCTGCCAGCTGCGCCAACTGCAGGTCATTTATACGAACAATGGCGCCGTCCCACTCTATAGCGGTTAAAGAACCACCCTCTGGCAACAATGGTTTTTCACCTAACAACACAGGGATAGCGCCAACTGCTAATGCTTCCCAAAAACGTAAGGTATTAGGGCCAGCACCAGCAGGACACAGTGCGAATACAGAGTCAGATAACACACGATTATAATCGCTTACAGTGTTATCAATCGTGTAGGTTGCAGGTAACGATTTGTTAAGTACCTGATGCTCATACACCACTTTTTCAAAATGCCAATTATCTGTAGTCACGCAAATTAAAAAACCGTCTTCACGCTCGAATGCGTTGAGTTTTAAACGAATATCAGACAAATAATGGGGTTTGTGCACACCCACAAATGAAGCCAAATATTTTTTTTTGGTGACGGGCTTACCCACAACAATGCCATTGCGCCTATTCTCGTCCTCAATGTTAACCGCGAAAAGCCGCCATGGATGAAAACGAAAGGATAAATGTGAGTAACTCGTCATATTTGGCAAGCAATGAGATAGCCAAAGATCAGTGATACCAAGCTCTTCCCACAGGGTAATCATTTTTTGCCAATAAATATGCTGGCATACCGTGTGTACATGCAGCCTAACCCCCAGCTCTTGCAAGGCTCCACGCAAACCACGGATTTGAGTACGCGCAATTTGTATGGCTTGGGTGTCAACCATTTTTTTGTCGATAAATGTAGCCCATGGCAAACCGAGGTATACATTCCACACAGGTGCCTCAAATCCGCTACTCGGTATTTCACGTTTTTGATGAATATCGAAAGCTGCGCCTTCTGTACGGCAAGGAAATTGCCAGAACAAACTGTCGCTAGCTGCACTAGGCTTATCGGCAACAATAAGAGGCGCAATATTAACCAGCGGTGTCATAAAGCCGAACCAAAAGATAGCTTTTGATTTTAGCGAATCTGGGTACTGTTGAAATTGTATTTTAGATAAATTAACAGGATTTGCAGAAAGCCTGTCTTTGCAGATATATTCACTTTCAGTTTCAAATATTTGAAAACGATTTAACCAAAACGAATGCAATAAGCGAGACTCTACCAAAATAAGATTACCCTCTACACTCGTGCTGGTGCTCTAAAAACCAACGATAGGTATTAGTAAGGCCATCCTCTAAAGACATAGATGACTGCCAACCCAGCGACTTCAAACGTGAAATATCCATTAATTTACGAGGGGCGCCATCTGGCTTGCTTGTATCAAAAATCAAATCGCCCTTAAAGCCCGTTGTTCTTGCAACCGTTTCGGCTAATTCACGAATAGTGCAATCAACTCCCGTGCCCACGTTAATGTGCGACAGCATAGAACTTGTGCTCGCCTGATAAGTTGTGGTGGGTAATTCCATGAGATGAACCGATGCTGCAGCCATATCATCTACGTGCAAAAATTCACGCACGGGTTTACCACTACCCCAAACAATCACTTCTTTATCACCATTGACAACAGCAGCATGAAAACGGCGCAACAACGCCGGAATGACGTGTGAATTTTCCGGGTGATAATTATCGTTAGGGCCATATAAATTTGTTGGCATAGCGCTACGATAGTCACGGCCATATTGGCGATTATAACTTTCGCACAATTTAATACCCGCAATTTTGGCAATAGCGTAAGGCTCATTAGTGGGCTCTAAAACACCCGTCAGCAAAGCCTCTTCACGCATGGGCTGCTGGGCAAATTTAGGATAAATACAACTAGAACCTAAAAATAATAATTTATTCACATTATGACTATGAGCAGCGTGAATGATATTGGCTTCAATCATTAAATTTTCATAAATAAAATCGGCAGGATATATGTTATTAGCTTGAATACCACCTACCTTTGCAGCAGCCAGATATACTTGCTCAATAGCATTTTTAGCGAAAAAAGCCTGTACATCTACCGATGACAGTAAATTTAATTGAGACCGACTAGCAGTAATAATATTGTGATAACCAAGCGCAGTTAAATTTCGAACAATGGCAGAACCCACCATTCCCGCATGGCCTGCCACATAAACAACTTGATTTCTACGCTGGCTCACTTTAGTGCTCCAAGGACACAGGTACAGCATGCCCATGTAGTTTTAAAAAAGCATGCCGCTGGGCATCTTTTAAATCTTCCGCAATCATTTCGGCACACATTTCTTGAGCTGTAATTTCCGGCGTCCAACCCAATACTTTTTTCGCTTTGGATGGATCACCTAATAAAGTCTGCACCTCTGCAGGACGGAAATAACGTGCGTCTACGGCAATAATCTCATCGCCAATTTTTAGTGCGGGCGCTTTATCACCCGTTATTGAAGTCACTACGCCTTTCTCATCAACTCCTTCACCCGTGAAGGTTAACTCAAGCCCTAACTCAGCTGCAGACCACTGAATAAATTGGCGCACACTGTATTGCACACCCGTTGCTATCACAAAATCTTCCGGCTGGTCTTGTTGCATCATCATCCATTGCATACGAACATAATCTTTGGCATGCCCCCAATCGCGCAGAGCATCCATATTACCCATGTATAAACAGGCTTCTAAACCTTGTGCAATATTGGCAAGACCACGCGTAATTTTGCGCGTAACAAATGTTTCACCCCGGCGCGGTGATTCATGATTAAACAAAATACCATTGCATGCGTATATGCCGTAAGACTCTCGATAATTGACCGTAATCCAATAGGCATAAAGTTTTGCAATAGCGTAAGGACTACGAGGATAAAAAGGGGTAGTTTCTTTTTGAGGGGTTTCTTGTACCAATCCATAAAGCTCAGACGTTGAGGCTTGATAAAAACGTGTTTTCCTCTCAAGCCCTAGCAATCGAATCGCCTCCAGTAAACGCAATGTTCCTAATGCATCTACATCTGCAGTATATTCCGGGGCTTCAAAACTTACGGCAACATGACTTTGAGCACCTAAATTATAAACTTCATCTGGCTGCACTTCTTGCAATATACGCGTCAGGTTGGATGAATCTGTTAGATCACCATAGTGCAATTTAAAACGTGCATTCTCTACATGAGGGTCTTGATAAATATGATCCACACGTTGTGTATTAAACGAGGATGCACGGCGTTTTACGCCATGCACCTCATAGCCTTTTGATAAGAGTAATTCCGCTAAGTAGGAACCGTCTTGTCCGGTTATGCCGGTAATTAAGGCTATTTTCATTGCACTTCCTAAAACTACAGATAAGAGATAGCTTTGTGAAAAAATTTCATCACATCACTTTTTATATCAAATTTATTTCATGTAATGATGCCTACAAATCATTTAAATCACAACCAAGAGCCATAATTCATAGATTGGCATTTTATGTTTTACAGAGCAATAACGTACGTAAAGCAACCTATATCAATTAGTGAGGAGGAAAAGCTAAGTGCAGTTATAGTTATTTTCAGTGATCTATATAGCCTTATCAGCAGATGTGTCGTATCCAAACCACCAGATTTTTTTCTGTGTCCAGGGCTCATCAGGAGCGCTCCAGAACTCATCATCTTCCGGTAGCCCCAGAGGCAGAAAAATGACAGACGTTAAATACAAGCTGCCAGTAGAAATATAGTTCTCGCCTAAAGATGGCTGATGCCCATTAAGGCCAATTTGCAACCAGCCATCCGCATCATAATTACTTCGATCAATGAGGGTTTTTTCAATCACAGCCCAAAGCGCACAACGAACTTGCGCTGGCTTTAAAGTAGCTGGTAGCTGTTTCATTAACGCAAGTTGTGCAAGCAAATGAAATGCCCCACCACGATAAGCAATAGAGCGCCCCACAGGAGGAAAGGTGCCGTCAGGTGAAATCATACGCTCTTGTATCTCGGCGTAGCGTTTTGCTCTTTCTAATATCTTTACACCCAAGATATCCCAGTCTTTAAATTGACCTTTTAGAGTCTGGGTAATTTGTAATAAAAAGGGCAATATGACATAGCTGTTGTAATAGTCTGCCCTAAAGTTTGCACCATCACCATAATGTCCATCGCCCAAATACCACTGCTCATGTTGACGTAAAGCATAATCAATACGCATTTTGTCGTAGTCTTCGCCAGCCATGAAGAAAAAAGCCTCTATCATCGCAGAAAAAAGTAACCAGTTATTAAAATGCGGTTTAATTATACGAGAGCTTTTAAGTACCGAAATAATTTGCTGCTTTGTCGTATTGGAAAGCCCCTCCCATACGGTGCTAGGCGCGCGAATAAGTGCTAAAGCTAAAAAAGCGGCATCTACCAGTGGCTGAGTTCCAGTGTCAAAATTCAGCCTCCCAGTGGATTCTTTACTCGATATATTGAGTAAAATTTTTTCAAGGATATTGTTGTTATCTAATAATTGAATATTGGGCATAATGCCAGAAAGAGTTCTTCCTATTGCTTCAAGACAACTGTAGGGCGTCCTTTCTTTAACGTGAACTGGCATACACTCTTTAATAGTATTATTTGCAGCATGCAGGATAACGGGCGAAATAAGGTTATTGCAGGCATTAATAAATTTAGCTTTTTGTGTATTTTCAGACATATAGGTGAGGCCAGTTTCAAATGTTAACGGAAGGCTATTTGTTATAACTGCTGCACCGCTATTTTTCACATATTCAAACCATTTGCTATCGCCGTATACATGGTGCCTGGGAGTTGGCTCTTTTATATAAACATGACCTCCTGACAAAGAGAAACCTGATAAAATTAGATTTTTAGCACCAACCCATATCATTAATGTTGCTAGAAATATCCCATTAGATACTCTCTTGTCCCGCGCTCCTAATGTAATGTCATAACTTATCGCTTCACCAATTATGTAAGCTCTTTCAAGAGCGTTCAACCGCAATAATTTCTTGTACTCGAAATGAGAGTTTTTTATATTAGAGACGCCTTCTTCAACCTCAATACCCACATCAATATACAACAAAAAGTCTGCCTTACACCCACCTATCACTTTCAATGACTTTTTTGCTACGAGCCCTGTATTTTGAGCAGTATAACCATTTATGAGAGCCAGACTGTTGTGTATATGATTATCGTGCGCTATGAGTGCAGCTCCATTTACGGTAACAGCCACATCGTAGGTGTTGCTTGCTGGCAATGTTACATCAGGTGCAGATGCCAATATTAAGACGCGCTTTCCATGAAAGATTCCTGCAAGACTATCTTTCACGAAAGGTAAATTACTTCCAACATTTTTCTTAAATAAATCAAGATCCGATGCATTTATATTGTTTGGGTCGAGAGAACCTATCACTTAATTCTCCCTAACTCGTCCTGATGAAAAATTTTTTCCTTTAAAAGTTTTGTAAAATTGCTTTTTATTATCTCTATGTCAATTGGTCTTGCACTCCAGTTTATTGCGTGGAAGCTATCGGGATAATAAATATCTGTAATTGTCTCCAAAAAAGAAAAACGTTCGTCGCGCTTCTCTCGACACAATATTGTAGGAATGTTCATTGCTATACATGGGGCGGCCGCATGATGAAGAGGAGTGATAATTAAATCGGCATTTTCTTTATAGTAATTTAGGAGATGCTCAGCATACCTCTCATTATGAATAACCTGTTGATCGCTGAGCGGGGCATTAAAATGTGGGCATCGTTGATATTTAAATTCAATTCGACTTAAATATTCCCTAGGTATTTCTTGCAAAGCTCTAGAAGGGAATGCACCTGCTTTATCTCCATAAACAATAATCACTTTTCCATTTTCAGGTTTTTTTTCTCTTTTAGGTAAGGTAAGAGTGACGCAGCCGGAAATATAGGACATTACGCCATGCTTTTTAAATAAAGAATCAGTATATGCATCCCTACAGCCTACGGGCTGATGCTGAATAAAATAGTCTACGTTATCTTTAATAATATATTCTGCTACGCAAACACCAATAAATATCGGCCTGATATTAGCGGGTAGCGGAAAGAACCATTTAAATAATACTCCATTAGTTACTAGATTGACTGGCGCCCCCTTATAGCTAGATATAGAATCTCTATTTATTGTGATTATATCGCTTTCGTTGACGCCGATACTTTTAAGTAATAAGCGGGAGGCGATAGTTTGTATATTATCGCCTAAGTTGGAAGTAAAGAATCCATCACTGGCAACACGCGTTTGAAATTGGTTAAAATTTTTATAATCAAAACCCAAAATGCCAATTTTAGTTTTTAGCGGAGTATTCATTGATATTAACAGCTCTAGATGTTTGTTTAGGGTTGAGCGGCCACTTGAAGAGAGGTATCTAAGCACTAATAATCTAGACTCTACACCTCCATGAATTCTTTAAAATGAATCCGTATTCAATACTATCAATTACTTCTCGGAGTTTAGGTAATGGTTTTTTGCATAATCTAAAATCGCCTCACCAATAACTGGCTCAAAATCACGACAATAGTGATTATTATCTTCAATAGTTTTCTCCAACTTTGAATTCTTTATTAATGGCGCGGTATCGAAAAGCAAAATTTTTTTATTTCGCGAGACAACCTCTTTCAAGATAGATGTTAATTGAGCGCGAGATGAGTCTACTTTTTCAATCCCGGTATGAGAAATATGATTTACTAAAAGTATAGGTTTTTGTATTTTTTTTGAAATTTCGTGCAAGTCATCACCAATTTCTTGGGCGTTATATTTTTTTTTGGTTACTCTTTTTGTTATGGGATTCTCAAGTTTTTCTGCCCGATTTACACGATGAGCATTTGCCTCCCATCCATCAATATCAATGGATGTTAGCGAACATATTTCTATAATAAGAACATCTGTTTTATTAAGGTGATGATTACCTTCAAATTCTATTTCTCTTGCATTATCTGTCTCAAAAATTAACTCTCGTAAATGTAGTGGTGGCTGCAACTCCCCTTTAATAAATTGAATTGCTTGAAGTGCTGCACGAGACGTATGCATAAACCAGAGCGGATCCTTTCTATTGAGAAGAATACATTTTTTTTGATCCATCATCTTTCTAATGGGTCGATGTATTCGACAGCTTCCTAGTAAAAATAAATTTAATGACGATTCATGTGATGGTTTCATCGACTAATCCATATTTAATACGTCTATTTTCGAAATTTTTAGTTTTTAAGCCTGAGAACATTTTTATGGGTGTTGGCTAGCTGATTTCTTCGAAAATTTTATTTATTGAAACATATGATAACTTTTAGGGTGATCGTAATGAAGCCCCTCACTTACAGCCGAGCTAGTGGTTCAGAGTAAATGCTTTTAACGGTAACAAACCACTTGAACAATCTGGGTTTGGCACCTAATTATTCAACACGCCATTCATTGCGCAAATATCATCCAATATAAGCACACATTTTTTTTCAAAAAAATCACTGTAATTTTTAAATTCAGACCACTTTTTTAGAAATAGAAAATTTAATCCGAACTTCGTAGAGGATTCGTAATCGTACTTACTATCTCCAATAAATAACGCATTTTCTAATATATTTTTTGCCGAAATTTCTCTAGCCAAAATAATCTCTTTACTGTCTGGGCTTCCGAAAATTCCACCATCAAATAAGCTATCTAATTTTCGCACACTAAAAATTTCACGTAATTCCTTTTGGTCGCCACCCGAAATAATCAACCATTTTGCATGCGTGGTTTTTTTTCGCAATTCAAATAAACCACTAGCTATCTCGCACGTAAGTAGTCCATGGCGAACCTCTGCTGCATAGTTAGTCAGTAGTTGCTCAAGATTAGGGCCATTGATCCCCTGTAAAATTTCATGCAAGAACCATTCAAACTTTTTGTAGCGTGATATGCCACCATTTGCCACGTGATAGTCTACAAGCTGTTGTGCAGACGACTCACCATAGGGTAATGCAGTTTTATAAAAAGCTTCCGTTTTTACTTTGTTGGAGTTGAGGACAACACCGTCACAATCAAAAACTAGTGTTTGATAATTTTCTATATCCATAAATTATGCAAACCTTTAAGTGCAACTTCTACTGGCGCTACGTCCTCAGGAATATCTACCGCCAAACTACCTGGCTGCGTTTCGTACATTTCTATGGTTTTACCCAGCTCTAGGAAGCGCAAGATCTCTATATCTTCACTAAACTCAAGTTCACTTTTCCGGCCAAAAGATTTAAACATCACCAATTCTTCCGCAGTGAAAGCGTAAATACAAACCTGCTTTTTATAGCGAGTTGGCGCGCATTTCGAATCTTTAAACCCCGGCAGCGCCTGACGCGACATGTATATCAGTTTGTTATTTTCCGTAGTAATAACTTTAGGAATATTTACGTTCGCGGGGTTTTCGCTTTCCGATATCCAACTATAGCCGTTAATAATTGCACTCATATTTGCACGCTTTGTATCGATTGCTTTGCAAATATCAATGGGGTTTACCAAGGGTTCATCACCTTGAACATTAATATATATGTCGGCATTTACTTGTAGCGCTGCCTCTGCCAGCCGATCTGTACCGGTCAAACAGGCATCCGTAGTCATAACTGCGTTAAAGCCAGCCTCTATTACCACATCTGCAATACGCTGATCTTCGGTTGCTACATATACATTTTCTGTGCCTACAGCCTTGGCGGAAAGCTCTGCAACCCATAAAACCATGGGTTTACCTAGTAGCGGAACTAATGGTTTACCTGGATAGCGAGTTGATTTAAATCGGGCAGGTATCAATACCACGGCGCGCATGTTCATCGTCCTCAAAGTGCGTAAACAGAAATCGTCGGAATACTGTAGGTTGTTGGGGTAATAGAGGTAACAGCTAGTGTTCCCTCTGCAGCTTGATAGCTGGAAAATATCTGTTGCATTTCTCTTGTGCGCGGATCATCTGCACCATAACCATCAAAGCCTGCCAGCAGAATTTGGCCTGCTTGCCCGCTGCTGGCAATTGCCAATGCATAGCTAACTACCAATGAGTTAGGAACCACCGCATTGGTGGCAGAGAAACTGAACATATTTGCTTTTACTGTTAAGCCAAAATCTAGCAGCTCCTTTTTGCCAAATGACTGAATCACGTCAGCAGGGAGCATAGAGGCTGGGGTAATAAGTGGTTGAGGCAAGGCAATATGCGCGGTGCAATCAGCCAGCAATCGAACCGGATGGCAGGCTACGCGCACATCAATTAACTCTTGTGCAACGGATGATTGAGTGTTGAGAGCAATAACCACTGGCTTGTTGGCTTTGATATAGTTTTCAATAGCCGTTTTGTGTTCGGCGACACCTGCACCTGCACCAAGAATAAGTACATTTTTGTCTGCCAGTAAATTTTTAGGCGACCAGCTGCCCTGTGCATCACCCTGATAAAAGTGGCGGGTTGCATCAAGCGCATTGAAAGTAAATTTCTTTCCACCTTCTACTTTCAGGTGATTAATCGCGGCAAGAATATCCTCTTCGCTGTAACGCGAGTCGCCAAGCATTTCTTGAATATAAGTTGGGTGGATTCCGTATTTACCTGACAGGTAGTAATAAGGGTTAGAGCCCCAACCGCATTTATTTTTTAACGGCTGGAAATAGCTACGGATAACACTCATTAATGGAACCATATTAATATTTTGCTGGCGCATGTCAGCTACTTCAATAACTAGCTCCTCGGTACGTGCATTGCCTGGACCACGCCCCATACCAGTCACAGTTACATCCAACCAAGTAACACTGTCTTTGATAGATTGTAGAGTGTTAGATAAAGCAAGGCCCATGTTGTCGTGAGTGTGAATGCCCATCGCACCGTGCCAGTGTTTGCGTAACCAGCCAATAATTTGCGAGGTTTGAGCCGGGTTCATACTGCCCATGCTGTCAGCAAAATAAAGTGCATCTATTGGGTATTTACTTGCCTCAAGCGAGAGCGCCTCCACTTCTTCCTGCGAGCGGTCTGCAACCTGCATTAAGTTGAAACCTACAATATAACCGCGCGCTTTTAACCAATTACATGCGGGTAATGCCTGAACAAATTCATGTACGTGACAGGCAATTCGCACGACATCTACAGGTGATTTATCGGCGCCGTCTGAGAACAATTTTTCCAACACGACTTCAAGCGGTGAACTACCAACCAATTCCGTAGCATTAATCATTACTGCTACTTTTAAACCTGCTGGAATAGTAAGTGTACGAATGTAATTATCAGTCGTGTAAGCGCTTGCGCCATTAAAGCCTTTATTAATTAAAGAACGTAAGCCCAACTCGACAACATTCACGCCAGCTGCTTGCATTGCTTCCAAGTATTTATTGGTTACATCAAGTGGAAAATTCCAACTATTGTAGTAACCACCATCGCGGAGTGTGCAGTCAAGAATTAGCATAGTAAGGATCTCAATTATTCAATAATACAGTTAGATGGTAGATAATCTAACAACTTCATGAATGCAGGTACACATTTTTGCTCAACTTCAGCTTTGCCATCATTGGATAAATATTGGCTTATGCCAATATTTTTCTCGGATACTTTTGGCTGAAATCGTAATGAAGTGCTGGATCTTTTTATATTGACTATGTCGCAAAGCTTCACTTGTACATGTTGACTTCTAACCAAGTCTTCAAATTTTAAAATCTTAATTACCGATTTTACAGAGTAAGGCAAGATTTCATACATTTCGATAAAACTATTAATTTTTTTCACAAACTGTTTTGAAAATAATTCAGCGCCTAATAGATCATTGCCATGTTTGTAATAAGTAATCCAATCGTACATCATGTCGCCTGGGTCTCTCACAATCGTGAAATGAGCCTTAAAGTTGGAGAATCCCAACAGATCAATATTTGCAGCTGCAGGATCATTTCTCATCATTGGTATTGCTGACTGTCTACCGCTTTTTTTTGTGGCCAAGTCAGAAATACTATCTAGAAAAGATTTCGATAAATCAAGCGCTGCCGTAGTGTCAGTGCATTTTTTCGAATATACTTTTGCTAATTTTTCAATAAAATCAATTGTTATAACTTCGTATTCAGCGCCAAGATAGCCTCTAACCCTCGCATTCCTAGCAAAGTCATGAGACACAGGAGGTGATAGATTGTGATGGCTCAATCTAGTTACTCCTAATAGGCAGTCTTGAATTAAACACCAGTCTATAAATGGAGTTTCGTTTTTGAAGTTTGAGAAAATAGCTCTAAATCCCCATTTGCTACGTAGAATCGCAGTTTCAGTAAAGTCATAACCAACAGGGCAAATTTCCGGACTATCAGCAAAAAAATCTACAAGCGCAGTATTCCCGCTATGACCAAACCCTCCAATATTTATCATTTTACTGCCTGCCTTAAATTAGAGACTTGGAGATAGCCATTTGAAATTCTTGATTTTATTTCTGAATTAAATTCGTCTTTATTATTAATGTATTTCACTGCTTCTACCCAATGTTTTTCGTATATTTGATTGATTATATTGCAATCTTGCTGTTTGAAAACATGCTCGAACTGACGGAGAAATTTTACTTTGAGATCAAGCATATCAAAATTAAACACTTTGTTGCTCACTTCAGATGGCTCAGGGTTCAGTATGACGCCCGATTGTTTTACTGTTTCAATATTGTAAAGCTCAAAAAAGCGGAGATTAAATTCAAGATCCTGATGACGGCGATAAGATTCATCAAAGCCATTTATCGCTAGCACCGCCTCACGCTTGTATGTGGCAGTATTAGTGTGCAAATAATGTTTTTTGTAATCCAGCATAAGAATTTCGAGAGTCAAGTCGCCAGATTTATATCTGTTAATATCATTATCCGGCGAGTTCCAACCCAAAAAACCACAATAGACTGCCCCATCAACGCCAGTACTTTCTTGCAATGCATTAATACTTTTGCTAATTCTGCCAGGCAAGTAAATGTCATCATCATCGAGAAAACAAATATATTCTCCAGTGCTTTGCATAATCGCCGTATTGCGAGCCGCTGCGCCATTTCTATTTTGAGTGTGCTCAATAAGTTTTAGATTACGTGAAGGGTATACATGCTTTAACTCACTAATTAACAATTGTGTCTCACTGTTAAACGGTGAATTTTGACCATTATCACTAACAACAAGAACTTCTATGTCACGATAGTCTTGCTCCAAAACAGAGATAAGTGCGTTTTTAAGATTTTTAGGGCGCTTAAATGTTGGGATGACAACAGAGACCCTGCCGTGCATGACTAATGGCGAAGTAACATCTATCGGTTTTAGCGGTGTTACGTTTTTCGACTGTAAACCAAATGCAAATTCAAGATAACTATAAATGTCAGATTCAGTTAGTATCTCTCGCTCACCTAATGTGAGATAAAAGTCAGCTTTAGGTAGAGTGTAACGTCCTACTAACGTCATTTCCGCTTTATAGTCGCTGCGCATCATGCTCACATTGTGTAGCGGCCTCAGCCCATCTGAACTTTCATAATACAACCGCAGTTCAACGGCAATACTCGCGTGATTGGAAAAACTAGAATAATACTTTAGATTAATGGGCGATGTTAGAATTACAGCAACGCTCGGTCTAGGATGGGGATATTGATAGTTTTCAATTTGCCACTTCATACGTTTGCTGTGCGTATACTGACAACGCTCACCACGAATAGCGCTATCGCCGACGTCAGGCATTATGATATTGGGATATGCGACATAACACTTACCATAATAACGATTGTAAATTTCGCCTAATGGCAAGTGGTCGAATGGAGCCTCGAAAAAGCTCTCTGCTTCAATTAACTCATCAATTATTGAACAATCAACTGCAATAGCAAAAGAACCACAAGTATCCAATTGTTTAGGGTAGTAGTGCCCATTGATTGATGCAGCCTCTAAATCGACACTACCCCAACCATATTGAGATGCACCTAATTTTAAAACCTTCCAGTCTGGCGATACGCCAAGCATAAATTTTTCTAACTTAGCGCTGAAGTCGTTACTTAGTATGACGTCATCTTCCAAAATAAGAAAATTTTTAAACCCTTTGGCTTTTGCATCATTAAGGATTTTTAAATAGGTATGAATGTAACCCACTGCACCGGGCGATTCTATGAAATGCGAGCCGCGCCTTACTTCTCTATCATTCCATTCTGGATAACGAATTAGAGAACCTAATGGCTTTTTTATATAGCTCTCATAAAATGCTCGGGGTTCATTTACATAGCCATTTACAGCACGAAATAACTCGAAGCTGACGCCAGCGCGCTGCAATTGATTCGCAATTTTTAGCCTTTTTCCTACATGATGCTCAAGATTTACTACATATACATGCTCAAAATATTTTTTTAAGCAATCAACCGAAATAGTTTTACCCACAGCATTGCCAAGTCTTTTTTTGCACAGATCAATATTAACTTGGAAGCAAGAGCTACCCAATTTTAATGCCAATGCTTCATAGCATCTCAAAGCAGACTCATAATCTCCACGCAAAAAGGAAGAGGCCGCTTGTTTAGTTAAACTCATTTTCCAATCCAACATTCATATTTGAATTTATAATCTTTACAAAGCATTAAATTGCTTGTTGATATACGTGTATGCCTTACAAGAAACATACTCATTAATCAGCATAAACACCTATTGACGCACAAAAATTAATTTACCTTGAAGATAGCCATTCCTTTTTCAGCAGGAACTTCTTGGCAACCATGTACTATGGAACGTTTTATTGCATAAGCCGTCCACTGCTCCACGATTTCTTTTTCTTCTTGACGGGCATAATCATCCATAACAATAGACATCTTATGCTCAGATAAATAATTCATTAATAGCTCAAATGCCGGATATCGTGCATGAGGATTTGTTGCACCAGGAGGGCCATCTACCAGCACTAAAATATTGGCTTTACGGCCAGACAACTGCTGCTCTAGCATCTTAATTTTTTCTTCGCATTTGTAGTAAAGAAAGTCACGCCCATCAGTACTTTTATAACTCACAAGCGGTGCGTGAACCAAATCTACAATAGCCTGCAGTCCAGTCTTTTCTAATCGTGCTTTGGTTTTGGCAAAATATTCTGCATGATGATCAAATGAAACAATCCTTGCGGGCAAGTCTAACTTTATATCTGGCAATATAGTTGTCTGTTCATTCAATTCTGATTTAACACTTAACAAGGTGTCTGATTGTCTATTGTTTTGCGCCAAGTGCTTCGTTAACAGCGCTCTTGCCATTAGCTCAGTTGAACTACCGCTACCAAACTCTATTATTAAATCATAATTATTAGTATCGATAAGGGAAATTAATGCAAGCCCAACATCTGGGCTTATAGGCCAACCGTGCAACTCAGGCAAACATGCAGACGAATCAAAATAGCTTTGAATAGACCAAAAAGCTTCCATCTGTTTTACTGTGTTTTGCGCGGTTGTTTTTAATTGGTGTTTAATACCTGAGTCCATCTTTTCTAGCTTGCCAAACTGATCTTTTAATGAATTCAATATGAGGTTTGTTTTCTCTTCAAGAGTTTTCTGGAAGTTGAGCGCCTGATCATTAAGTGTTTTTTGTAGCGCTGTTATTTGTGTAATCAAACCAGCTTTTTCTTGCTCTTTTAATATCAAACTTTGAGCACTTTTTTCCTCAAATTCATTTAATTTAGCCTTATAAGAATCACGTTCAGAGTCAACTAATGCGGTTAATTTTTGATTTTCATCACGCAAAACGGCTAGTGTTTTTTCAACCTCCGCCTTTGCTTGCAATGCGCTTTCTGCTAAAGCTTTTGACTGCGTACTATTTTTCAATTCTTCAACAGCCAACGATTTTTGGTGCTGAATTAATGTTTCATCGAAATGTTTTTTTAATTCAGACACAGTTGCTTGATGCGCTTCTTTTTCTGCCTTAAGGAGTTGCGCACTTTTATTGATTTCTTCCGCCAATAACGCTTGCACTTTTTCCAAGGCTGATTTCGCTTGCGCTTCTTTCTCTAATACAGCTCTTTGGTGCTGAATTACCGCTTCATCTATTTGTGCTTTTACTTTTTCGGATTCTGCATTATGAATTTCTTTTTCTTCTTGAAGACGCTGCGCATACTTTTTGGCTTCTTCTGTCAATAGGGCTTGGGCAGTTTCCGCATCCAGTTTTGCTTGGGCATCTCTCTTGGCTAGCTGAGTGATAAGTTGAGCAGCTTTGATCCTGTGTGTGTGTTTCCAATCTCGGACGTAGAGCAAATTAATAACATTCGGCTGAACTTCTTCTTCAACGTGCAATAATGTATAAGCCGATTCCATTAAATAGCGATGAACAGCTTCTTGCGTAGATTCTTTTAAGTCAGTCGATAGTGTATTGCGCAATGCTCTTACACAAATAACATCGAATTGGTTTAATTGTTCCCCCGCGCTTTTTAATGCATCCAGCGCGGTAAGATTTTCTATGACTAACCAATTTGCATCTGATATTTGCAGCGTTATTAATGCATTTAGAGGGGTTGCCTGAAGCGAGCGGACTTCTTTGGTTTTTAAGTTTTTCCAAAGCGGTGTTAATAATTCCGGCGGGATAAGGCCGCTCTCATTGTGGTTAGAGGCAACATAAAAATCACATGATCCCAACTTACTGCTTATAAGAGTATTTGATACCACCCAGCCACTACGATGCTGCGTTGCATGTGAAAGCTTGGCTGCACTGCTTTCTTCTGCTTCAAGTAACAACACCTGCTTTAATGGCCATTCCGCATAGAAAGTATTGGCGACACTCCCTCCTGCGCCTACGTGAATTAATCCTTGCACTGGAGCCAACAAATTCAAGTGCTCTACCCAGAGTTCAATAGCGTTATTTCTTTGCATAGTTAACTCGCATGGTTATTTGCTCACTACTCATTATGGCGTTATGGCGTTATGGCGGGTATTAAATTGGCGTAAATGCTACAGACTGCACGCGAACTGCCAATTTACGATGATCCTCATTGGCAGGATTTTGCTCCGCTGGGGCAACTGTTTTAGGGAACCTGAAGCTAAGTTCCCATTCCGCTTGTGGTTTTATTTGTTCAGACGAAAAACGTGCCGTAATGGGTGTTGGGAATTGAGACCAATCAAAACTTAAGGGTATCTGATAACCATTTATTAACATCTCCATACCAGCCAATACATCCGGCTCAATAGTGTCCACAATATGCAAATGAATATCGTACTGGCCTTGCATCAAACTTGGCATCATCACCGTACTTAATGTTTCTGGCCCCGCCCAACGACCGTCTGGTTCTGGCTCGTGCCAATTGCTACCTGTTATAGGCTCATTCATTTTTACAATAAATTGATTGAGGGTTAGCACTGGATCTACAGCCACTCTTGCCGCTGGCATTAGCGATTTTACTCCTGAGCTTGCCGGAGCAGTCGCGCCGGAACTGAGTATAAGCTGCTGCAATTTAATGGCTAGGAGCCGATGGTCATCGTTGTTAGGATCGCAATCCGTTGGGGAAATATTTTTAGCGAAGGTTAATTCAAATTGCCAGATTGAATCATGCGGTAATATGTTGGCATTAATATGAGCCGTTACATTAACCGGATAATCAAGCTGGTTAATACTCAAAGCTAATGACACACCATTTAAGCTAATACCCATAGTAGAGATAATATCTATATCCATTGCATCGGCGACAACGAAGGTGATCGCATACGCCCTCCTACTCAAGGCGGGAATTTTGAGCGTGCTCTTAAGTTCTGGTCCAGCCCAAGCACCATTTGGTTCTGGGTCGTACCAGTTATCACCCAAGAAATCGGTGCGTAAATCAATAACAATTTCATCAGGTTGATTTTTTTTCCAAAAGCTGGAAACAAATGAATCACTTGCTGGCTTTTGAGAGCCGCCATCTAGACTAAGCGCTTGGTATTTCAAATAGTAATTTTCAAGCTCTTCTTGTACTTGATGCAATTGGGACAACAATAAATTATTTTCTTCTGTTAGTGTTTTATTGGTCGCGACTAATTTTTCTTGTTCTGCATTAATTACAGAATGTGAAGCTATAAATTTCTCTAAATGTGCTTTATTTTCTTTAAGCTGCTTTAATTCTTGGGTATTTTCGGCACCGACTTTTGCTAGCAACATATGGTCTTGTTTTAATTGAGCATAAGCACTGGATGCACTCTCTATGGCTATTTTAAATCCTGCATTTTCTTGTTGTATTAATTCATCTAATAGGAAAGCATTTTCAAGTTCTTGTTGCACTTGATTTAGCTGCAGTATTAATACATCCCTTTCTGCCTTTAAAGATTCTACGTCACTCGATAGAGACAGATTATGCTGCTCAATATTCGCCTGAATTTGTGCTGCGGAAAAATTCGTTTCCTGTGCGGCTTTAAGCTCTATTTGCAGCTGTTTGCTATTGATGGTGGCCACTTTAAATTCAGCAAATTCGGCGCACGCTTTTTCTACATTAATACTGCTGGCGCCTGCCTGCGAGGGCAAGTCGGCCGCCGATTCCAATTCCTGGTAACAATCCATAAGATCTGCATATTGCTGCAGTGCTTGATCTGCTATTAAGCTTGCTAGCTCGGACGCTTGCTCACCTGCAGCGGTTTGTTGACTTACATCTCTTAAGCTGACACCAAAATTTTCGTTCACACAGTGTATAAATGCATTGGCTGTTGGATTCTTGCTTTTCGGATTGGATACTGAATTAATTGCTGAATTGATGTGCACCAAGAGCGCACGATCTTTATTGCGGTGATAAAAGTGCAGAAGCTCGGTATTGTCACTTTTCCATTTATTTAATACAGCGCCGATTGCCTTCGGTGACGAATCCCGCGCGAGCGCATTAGCAATCACTTGCGTTGGCGAGTTATAAACTAAAACAAAATGGGTTTGCGTATCAATATTTTTCCAAAACTCAAGCAACCACAGGGTGCGAGCATCCGCACTACCCCATGTTTTTTGCTCCAAATTACTCAACAAGATATCAGCAGCTAAATCCTGCCACATTTTCCCAGGTTTTAACTGAAAGCTCTTTGTCGCTGCATCGACATCAAGTGCGGCTAAAATATCCTGCTGCAAGGTATTTATACTCAGTGCATCGCGTTTAGACACTTGCGCTTGTGCGACACCTGCGCCAGTCAATATCTGGTGAACTTGCTGAAAACCCGACAGTTCATGACCTGCAGTTAAGATAACTTTCATTGTAACTCCGTCCACCTTGATAAATAACACTACTGCTTATGCTCAAATTATGCCGAGGCGCTCAGACATAGCCCGCACTTAAGATTCAATCTGTACCAATATTATTTCTGACTGATGCTACTCAAAAAACTATTCCACTTCGGTAATAAGTAGTCTGAACTATAACGTGCGGATACTTGAACCGCTTTTTCACGCAACTCATCACGAAGTGGCTCTGCACTCTCCGCAAGAATCTCTTTCATGACACGCGCTGCATCGTCAGCGGAATACGGATCAAAATATACAGAGGCATCATCATAGACTTCTCGATGCACAGGAATATCCGATGAAATTACAATGCCGCCGGAAAGCATCGCCTCTACCCCGGTGTAATCGAACCCTTCAGCTAAACTTGGGCAAACAGTGGCGACAGCATGCTTATACAGAACCCTAAGTTCAGCAGACGGCACGTTGTTCATATAAAAAAGGTCACCGCGCTTTGCCCAAGGTTTGAAAGCATTTAAAATTGGCCCTTGATCCCAACCGAGACTACCTACAATGACCAACTTTAATTTTGGATGCGATGAATACTTAAGCTGCTCCCACGCTTGCATTAACAGCAAATGATTTTTTCTTGGTTCTATGGTCGAAACCATTAATAAATACTGGAAATTATCTTCCTCTCCATCTTTTGCATTCCTTTTGGGTGGCTTACATTTAAATTCGTCTACCACACCGAGTCGGTTACCAATTATTTGGTAAATTAACTTTTTAGGGGAATCTTCTAGATGATATTCATCTGAAACAATATTATGAATCACGACAGATTTTTCTTCCGCCTCAGGAAATATTTTAATTAAATCCTGACGGGTAGCTTCAGAGACACAAGAAAACCAAGCGCCAGATTTTACGTTGTCTTGTAGTGCATAAAAATGTGAAGCTTGATGGAAGGCTTTATCGTTAATGGTATGGGGCATCAATATAGGTACAGCATCGTGGTAGCGCACAACCAACTTAGTATTACTAGAAACGCGGCCTGGAAAAGGTGTTTGCGCAACAAATATATCAAAATCTTTTGTTTCTACGGTAATGTAACGTGGTGAAGATACATATTTTTTGTTTTTTAAGCCTGCCCTGTGCAATAACTGCCGAGGTAAACGCAAGATTCTAAAATGCGCATCAGCAATATTTTTTTTATTCTGAGGCTTCAGGGTTTTACTGAAAAATGTACGCCAGAGAAAATCGCTAAAATTTTCTGAGGAAAACACACTCGGTTTTAGAGGGATTTTTAAGTAGGCCTGCGCAATTAAGATTGATAGCGAAAACTGCTTTTCAATATAGTTGCGAATATTATCAAACATACTGCTATAAGGTGTTTCGTAGAGAGAAACAACAACTTCAGCCAAACGATTAATTTTTTGCGCATGTGAAAGCCGCTTACTTATTTTACTGGTTGCAGCGGATCGTAAACTGCGGCCCCCATGCTGAATAAGGCCTTCAATATTATAGCCAGATGTGGTGCGCAAGCCATGAAACAAGAGACGCGCCTCTTGCGGTATTCCGGCATAACCGTCTAACGTTGGCTTCAAATCCAGTAGCACGCTAAGCTCCTGTTTCTGCCCCTGCTCTTTAGTTGCATTCACTGTTGTAATATTCATACGCATTATCCACATCGTCAAATTGGGTAATATTCCCAGCATTTAAAACAAAAATTTTCTCGCAATGCGCCCTTATGGTTTCAGGGTGGTGCGACACAATAATCTTGGCGCGTTCGGCGCGGCGCTTAAACAATTCATAAGAGCAGCGCTCTTGAAACCTGTTATCTCCCACTGCCATTACTTCATCGATTAAATAACAATCAAATTCAATTGCCATGGATATCGCAAAGGCCAATCGCGCATTCATGCCAGCAGAATAGGATTTTGTAGGCTCATTTAAATATAGCCCCAACTCTGAAAATTCTTTTACAAAGGGAAGGATGGGATCAATTGGAACATTATATACACGGCAAATAAACCGAAGATTATCTAACCCCGTGAGACTACCTTGAAATGCACCAGCAAAAGCAAGTGGCCAGGAAACACTCATGTCGCGCTGAATATGGCCGCTCGTGGGCAACTCCGCACCGCTTAGCAAGCGAATCAATGTGGATTTTCCTGCACCGTTACGCCCCAGAATCCCTACCTTTTGGCCACGCTCAATTTTTAGGCTTATATTATTTAATATTGTGCGCTTGCCTTGACGAGTCTCATATTGCTTTGAGACTCCCTCTAACAAAATCATTTACCTTCACCACTTTTTCTACTGGTAGCCACCAACGATAAACCAATAAAGGTTAAACACATACAGCAGACGATGATATAAGCAACACTGTAATGGTAATTAAATGTACCACCAAAATAGCCATGCCTAAGTAACTCAAGGCCATGGACCATAGGGAAATACAACACAATCTCCTGCCCTATTTTTGGCAGCCAATCCACCATAAAGGCCGCGCCCGACAAGGGGAACATTAGATAAGATACTGGGTGCCAAATTTTCTCTACTAGCTCTGAGCGCTCACTCAGCGAGCCCAGAGTTAAACCTAGCGAAGCACCGAACCACGCTAACAAAGCCCACCCAAAACACACTTTTAACAGATCATCAGGCGATGAAATATAACCAAGCACTAAAAAAATTACACTGAGCGTTACAAACGAAATAGTAGCACCTGCAATTTCTAAAATAATTCTGGATACATATATGTCTATTTCACGCACATTGCGGTGATGCATTAAAGAGATATTTGGAGCGATAGCACCAGCACATCGATTAACTATGTTTCTCCATAGTAATATCGATGAATAGCCCGTAGTCGCAAATGCAAAAATCGGAAAATCTTTATGAGCATGGCTTCGAATCAGTGACCATAATGTAGCAACACCGACCGTAAATATCATAGGCTCAATAAATAACCACAGAAAGCCAATGTTGTGGCGCCCATAACGCGTGATTATTTCGCGAAGAATTAAGGCTCCTGTTACTCTTCGCTGAATTTCGAATGAATGCAAAAACTGTTTTACAGACGCTGCACTAATCACGATGCTCTCTCACACCAGCAACCAGAATAGTGAGAATTCCCCACGCAACCAACCCCAAGAAAATAGTGGCTAATACACCTTTAATTCTTTTAGGTTCCATGGCTTCATCTGGCTTGTTGGGCTGTGCAATGCGTTCTAGGTAAAGCTGTTTACGTTGCGCATCATTACGCGCTTGCTCTAGCGATGAGAGCGCCACTGCCAATTGCCTATCGGCAAACTCACGCTCCAACGCCAACACTTGGTAATCTTGAGCTTTATTAGCAAGTGATAATTCACCGCCGGTTACGCGATTGTTTTCAGAGGAAATTTCTTTTTCCAGCGTTGCAAGCTTATCTTTTAAAACCGGGAGCTGCGGGTTATCGCGAGTGAATTTTTGCAACGAAGTAATTTGCGCACGAGTCGCTATAAGCTCTTCCTGCATTTTTGCAATTTGCTGCAAATGCAAAGAGGACTGTTTCTCAGGGTCTATGACAGTTTGTTGTTTGCGAAAACTCGCCAAAGCTTGAGCAGCCACTTTAGATTTAGCTTCTGCGGCCTCAACCTCTCTTGTCGCAAAGCGAATCATATCTTGCCGTGCACGTTCGTTCAGGTTATTGACAAGCTCTTCACTCATTTCAAGCAATGATAAATTGATTTTATAGGCATCGTCAGCAGTGTAAGCCCGAACATTAATAAGACCTATTGAGGAGGATGAGTCTAATTCCACCACGACTTTTTGTTGATAATATTTATAAAAAGCCTCAAAGCTATCATTCAAACCAAGCCCATTAAAGCGACTAAAAATATCTATATGGCTAGCTGAAAAAGCATCTTTTATTTTTAGCTTATCGTTCAACAGCCCCAAGGCATCACGACTCTGCATAAAACTTTGTACTGCATAGCTATCTTCCTGCGCACCGCCTATGTCCGCACTTTTCAAGATCATACCTAGGGGCGATGCAGATTGTTTTTCAGGGCTCCTCACGACAAAGGAGGATTCTGATATGTAAACGTCTGATGCTATTATTCCAAAGTAGATTACCGATAAAAAAGTCGGCACCACCACGGTTATTAGCAACAACTTATTTATTTTTACCGCAGACTTAATCAATGCAAAAAACCCTATGAACTATGAATATGGACTATGAAGTAGAAACTAATAAACCTGTTATCGATACGAACGAAAACCATTCATAGATACTAAAAACAACATGGCGTCATAAAAAAGCAAACACCCTAATTTTTACCCAAGTATTTGTCAATAAAAGAATCTGCTTGCCGGGTTGCGTTGCAAAAGCCCATAAATCATGCAAACAAGTTGTCATTATCCTAAAAAACAGTATCGGTTACATCGATTGAGAAGCGCTGATCTAAACATTAAATGACGAAAATGCAGCCAAGTCGTTAGAGATATAATTAACACGTTCACGAAAGCAATAGACTTAAACTCTCAGTTGCGCCATTTTTTTTAACGAGCCTTGTGATTTTTGGTTACAATATCATTAACGGGTTTTATCTCTCACTCAAAAGATTAGAACTTATTCACACCAAAACCCTCCGGTCACATTTCCAAATAGACGTACCAGCTAAGATGACCCCTAAGCTCCAAATGAAAGGGAAACCAAGATTGAACGATATCAAAAGGCTAGACAAACACACCAGACGAGTTGCTATCGTTGGTTTATCCTTCCGCTTTCCGTCGACTTCCACTGAAGATTACTGGAATAACTTATTACAAGGTAAAGATTTAGTCACTCAAGTAGCCCAAGACCGCTGGGAGCTTGATTCTTTTACGCACCCCGATAAACAACATCCGGGAACTGCGTATACATTTGCAGCTGGATCTATTGGCGATATAGCTGGCTTTGACGCCGATTTTTTTGGAATTTCCCCAAGAGAAGCGGCTCAAATAGACCCGCAGCAACGACTATTGTTGGAAATGTCATGGGAAGCACTGGAACAGGCAGGGATTAAGCCCTCAAGCCTGCGCGGTAGCGATACCGGCGTTTTCATTGGTATAGCAAGTGCTGATTATTCTTACAGAATGAACGATGACCTAGGCGCCATAGATTCGGGAGTGGCCACCGGGAACACCGCCAGTATCTCTGCCAACAGGCTTTCTTACTTTTTTGACTTTACCGGCCCGAGCATGGCGATTGATACAGCCTGCTCATCGTCTTTGGTTGCATTTCATCAGGGATGTAAAGCCATTCTAACTGGCGAAAGCCAAGTTGTTTTGGTGGGCGGAATTAGCCTGCATTTACACCCCTACCCTTTCATCATATTCTCTAAAGCATCCATGCTATCAAAACAAGGGCACTGTAACGTCTTTGATAATGAAGGCGATGGCTATGTTCGTTCTGAAGGCGGAGGCGTATTTGTTCTCAAGGATTACGATACCGCTGTAGCAGATGGCGACCATATTCTCGCCACCGTAGCACATTCCGCGATCAATACTGATGGAAAGAAGAAAGGGATTACAGTTCCCTCTGCGAGCGCACAGGCAGCATTGTTAACATCAGCCTACAAAACGGCAGGAATTGATGTTGCTGATATCGATTATATTGAAGCTCATGGTACCGGTACCGCTGTAGGCGACCCGATTGAAGCAAGAGCCTTGAGCGATGCCTTAGGTAAAGGCCGCCCCAATAACACACCCTTATTGATAGGCTCGGTGAAAAGCAACATGGGGCACCTTGAGGCAGCCTCTGGTATAGCAGGCATGGTTAAGGCCATTTACAGCCTTAACCACAGAGTGGTTCCCGCCACCATTGGCATTAAAACGTTAAATAAAAAGATACATTTTTCCGAGTGGAATCTTCATCCTGTTACCCAAAATACAGCACTTAATCCCAATGGCCAGCTCACTATAGGGGTCAACTCGTTTGGCTTTGGCGGTGCCAATGCACACGTCATCTTACAAAGTCATGAGCATTCAACTAACACTACCCAACCCGCATCTGCGTTATTACCGTTTGTGATTTCTGGAGCAACACCGCGCGCCTTGCGAGCTAATGCCCAAGCCCTTGGCCATTTCATTACTAACACAAAAGATGTTTCTCTTTATGATGTTAGTTATTGCTTGTCTTATCACCGTGATTGGCTCAAAGAGCGTGCAATTGTATACGCCCAGAATAGCCAAGCCTTAGCCAAGCAACTATTGGCATTTGCAGGCGATGAAAACCCGGATGAAGTAACATCCGGAAGTGCGCTAGCCAAGGCTAAAGGGCCTGTGTTTGTTTACTCTGGCAACGGATCGCAATGGTACGCTATGGGCAAGGATTTATTTGCCGACGCTGTATTTAGCCAAACCATTCAAGAAATTGATCATCTCTTTTCTAAATATATCGATTATTCACTAGCGGATGATCTATCGGGCAGATTGAGTGCTGGCCGATATGAATTTACCGAACTTGCCCAACCTGCGCTTTTTGCACTTCAGGTAGGCATCACCACAATGTTGCGCGCAAAAGGCATTACCCCAAAAGCAGTGATCGGCCACAGCGTGGGTGAAGTTGCCGCAGCATGGGCGGCAGGCATCTATGATTTGCCAGATGCCATAAAAATCATTTACCAACGCAGCCACTTTCAAGGGACTACCAAAGGCTCCGGTCAAATGACGGCCATTGGTATAGGCGCAGAGCAAACTCTTGCGCTATTGGAAGAGCTGAACCTTAATGATGTCATTAACTTGGCTGGCACCAATAGTGCCAAAGGCGTCACTGTTGCAGGCAGTTCGCTTCATCTTGGGCTTGTTGAGGCCAAGCTTCTAGAATTGGGGATATTTTTCAAGCGCTTAGACCTTGATTACGCCTTCCACAGCCCGGCAATGGACCCTATAAAAAGTGCGCTTTGCGAGAGTTTGGCCGATATCACGCCACAAAAAGGTGAAATCCCTTTCTACTCTACAGTTACAGGTGAGCTCCTTACTGGATGCTCGCTGGATGCTAATTATTGGTGGGAAAATATTCGCCATCCGGTGGAATTTTCAAACGCAATGCAGCAGCTTGTGGCTGAGTTTAACTTATTCATAGAGATTGGCCCTCACCCCGTTTTACGCTCATATTGTAATGATGCACTGCAAACCCAACCCAATGGCGGGCTGAGTATTGCTACCTTAAAACGCAACCTAAGCTCGGCTGAACTAATCAGCAAAGCGGCTAATCTAGCCATTTTGGCAGGAATAAAATTTGATCTTGCCCGCTATTATCCCGTTAAAGGCAACTACATCGATTTGCCGGTTTACACTTGGCAAAAAGAACGTCATTGGCTAGCGGCAACCTCTGAATCTCTGGGGCAGTTAAATAAAGTAACGCAGCATCCTTTGCTCGGTCATGTAAAAGCACACAGCGATTTAACCTGGGTTCAAACGCTTGATACAAAAACACACCCCCTCTTTGCTGACCATGTGGTGGGCGATGTTAAAGTCTTCCCAGGTACTGCTTATATTGAATTAGCCCTTGCGGCAGCGCATCTCTGGCGCCAAGAAGATTTGATTGAGCTGGAAGACGTTGATATTCAAGCGCCATTAGTATTTGACGATGGTCGCACTAAAATCCTTGAGTCTGCGATATGCGCCAATAGCGGGCAGTTCACAATTTGCGCACGCGAGCTACTCAGTCATGAGCCAGCCAATCAGCATTCTCACGCCAATATCATGCGAGAGCCTGCACGTTCCCCGTTAAAGCAAAAACTTATCGCCATCCCTGAGCGCCAACCTGACTTTACTTTAGCGCAACACCTCGCTTTAACAGAGCAAGTTGGTCTGCGTTACGGGCCCTTGTTTCAAACAATTAGCCATGGTTGGGTTGGCGAGAACAGAGTTCTTGGAATTTATGCACTCCCTGATGCCATTGCCCAGGAATTGGATGCTTATTACCTCCACCCCGCTATCCTGGATTGCGCCTTTCAGCTCATTATTCAGTTGATGCACCAAGCTCAGGCTAAAACTTCAGGGATGACCTATATTCCTGTTAGCGTGGGACGCGTTACCTTTCAAGCAAACCAAGGCGCGCCGCATTACGCTGAAGCGCAATTATTGCGCCACTCTCCTCATTCCATCCTGGCTAACTTCAGCATTTTTGATGCACAAGGTGAACTTATCGCTTTTATTAAGGAAGCACGCTTTCGTAGCGTTCGCCTAAATAAAGCGCAGGATCAGAGAGTTCAATCCCTGCAATATCACTACCATGCCGAACCTTTAGAAAGTTCTGCTGTTGCTGCAAGCCAGAATCTAATAACGCTATCTGGAACCCATAACACAGGGGTTTATGATCCTGAAATAAAACTCTTCGCACAAGAAATTGACCTGCTGCTGGATGAACTCGCCCGCCGCTATCTAATCAATGCCTTGCATGATGTTCGCCAAAATACCGGCCTTAATATAGGTGAAACAATCGCTCATTTGCGATCACACTCACCCGCAAAAGCCTATTACCTGGAAAACCTTGTGGCCCTAACCCGCCTAACTGAAGACGATATTAAAGTCGCACCGGACGATTTAACGGCATTTGATCTTTGGCGCAGTCTGTTAGCGGAATATCCTGACTTTTTTAACGCGCTCCACCCTCTGGGTAGAGCCGGTATGCATCTGGCTGATATTCTGCAAGGCAATAGCGATCATGGCGGGCAATACACTTACAGTCATTTATCACAAAAGCTCACCATTCAACCGGTGCGCAGAAAAGTGTGTGACATATTGAGTGACCTTGTAGGCCAAGCTATTAACAATACGCCCCCTAGCAATAAGCTATCGGTATTGGAGATTAGCCAATTTACACCCGTCTACACTTTGGAGCTTTACCCTCTGCTGACCAAACATGCAGTAGATATAGGGTTTATTAGCCTGAACTCAGACTTTGGTTTTGAGATTAAGGATTTACAAGAACACTACCCTGCTATCGCGTGTAACGTGCTATCAGAAGGTGAAACCCAGGCTTTAACAGCGCTGGCGGATATAGTCCTCATCGTTCTTGATTTCCAAAAACTGACCGATGCCCAGCAAGCTATCGCGCAAGGTTTCAAGCAACTGAAAACCGGTGGCACACTACTGGTACTCAACCACGAATTTTCTACGTGGGTTGAATTTACCTGCGGGTTTGAAGACGATTGGTGGCAGTTGCAGGGTGATGCGACGTTATCGAGTCCTACACTTGAGTCCAGGCAACAGCCTAAGTCGTATTGGCAAAATCAACTGCATGAGCTTGGGGGCGAGTCGACATCCATTATTGAGTTATCGCCGCCAGATACCTGGGGGTATTATCTTATTTGTGCGCAACGAGATGCGGCGCACATTGACTTACCGGCTGACGTTTTTGCGCACAAATCCGTGCTGATATTAAGTGATGCAGAAGGCGCTTCGTTTGACCTCGCCACTCATGCACTAAACGCAATTACTGAAGCCAAAGGCAACGCCCTTCTAACGAAAAATGATGGTAAAGCTCTTCTGACTCCAGAAAATGAATATCACTCTATAGCGACCACACTGAGAGACGCACAATTAGTGTTAGGCAACATCGACACTATTATTTATCTGGTGGGCTGGAAACAACACAATCCATCTACTGCCAGTCAGATACTGCGTTGCGATAAGGTCGCCGCTTTAATTAGAGCATCTGAAGAACTGAATCTTTCTACTCAATGTTTACTGGTTAGTAGTGATGTGTTTGCTGAACCGGCTCAAGCTTTGCAAATTCATGACTGCGCCCTGTGGGGATTTGTTCGCACCATGATGAACGAATATCCTGCTAGCCGTATCAAGCTAGTCGATATCAATTCGGCCAATAGCATTCGCAATGTTGCCGCATCCCTTGCAGCGGAAGCTCTCACACTTAATGCCGAAGATGAAGTGATATTCACCGCAGACAATTTACGTCTCGTGCCCAGATTATCCTTAATTAATAAGGTGGAGCAGTGCCCCAATATAAGCCACAACACCTTTTATCGTTTGGTTTTCGACCAACCCGGGCAGCTGCGTAATCTTTACTGGCAGGCTTACCAGCCTTCTCCACTCGCAGCTGATGAGTTGAGTATTAAAGTGCATGCGACGGGGCTAAATTTCCGCGATGTCATGTATACCCTTGGTTTTTTGATGGATGAAGCCATCGAAAATGGTTTTGCTGGCCCAACGCTGGGGCTGGAGTTCTCCGGTGTAGTCACCCATGTTGGCACGGATATTAAAGACTATGCCATAGGCGATAAAGTTGTTGGTTTTGGCCCCGCCAGTTTTGGCAATCAGGTCAACACAAAAACCAGTGCTATCGCGAAAATACCTGAAAACACGTCATTTGAAGCGGCAGCTACTATCCCCAGTACTTTCTTCACCGCCTATTACGCCATTCATTATCTGGCTCGGATAGAACCAGATGAAAGCATTCTTATTCATGGCGCTGCTGGTGGTGTAGGTATAGCCGCTATTCAAATTGCAAAATGGTGTGGCGCCAATGTGTATGTCACCGCTGGCGCGCAAGAAAAGCATGACTTTTTAAAACAACTTGGCGTTGAACATGTGCTGGATTCCCGATCACTTTCATTCGCAGATGATTTATTGCAATTGACGAATGGGAAAGGCGTTGATGTAGTGCTTAACTCTCTTTCCGGGGAAGCCGTAAACCGAAATTTGAGCATATTGAAACCCTTTGGCCGGTTTTTAGAGTTGGGCAAGCGTGACTTCTATGAAAACAGCAAGATTGGCCTAAGGCCCTTCCGCAACAACATAAGTTACTTTGGTATTGATGCAGACCAGCTCATGTCTGAACGGCCCGAGTTAACCCAAAAGCTATTTGCAGAGGTAATGACGCTTTTCCACAATAGAGAGCTTTTTGCGCTCCCATATCAGGCTTTTGAAGCCAATGATGTTGTGGATGCATTCCGTTATATGCAGCAAGCCAAGCAGATAGGGAAGATAGTTATTACCTACAGACAACCTGTTTTACCACGGGCGATTGCAGGTACACGTCCGTCGTTGAACTTGAGTGCAGATGCAAGCTATTTAGTAACAGGCGGCGTTTCTGGCTTTGGCTTTAAAACGGCGCAATGGCTCGCTGAAAAAGGTGCAAAACATCTTGTGTTAATCAGTCGCGGTGGGCAACTAGCCGCCGATGAACAACTTGCGCTAGCTCAAATGACACAAAATGGCATCACCACTTGGGTGCGAGCATGTGATGTCAGTGACAAAGTCAGTATGACGGCATTATTTGCGGATATGGCGAACAAGCTTCCTCCCCTAAAAGGGATAGTTCATGCGGCTGCCGTTATAGAAGATAGCCTGATTTGCAACCAAGCTGCCGCCCAGATTGAGCGGGTATTCACCCCCAAAATAGAAGGTGCTCTCAACCTTCATGAGTTAAGCGTCGGCTTGCCGTTGGACTTTTTTGTTCTCTATTCATCTGCCACAACGCTATTTGGGAACCCTGGGCAAAGTAGCTATGTTGCAGCCAATATGTGGCTAGAAGGTTTAGCGCGTTATCGCCGCAGAGCAGGTTTACCTGCAACTGCCGTGCTCTGGGGCGCAATAGATGACGCTGGTTTCCTTGCACGTAACGAACATATTAAAGAAGCGTTGGAAAGTAGAATGGGCGGCGCCGCCCTAGCCTCTAAAGTGGCCTTAGCCGAACTTGAGCAAATCATTCTCAAAAACGTATCGGAAGAAGGCTTTTTAACCCTTAATTGGCAGGCCATGGCGCGTTTTTTACCCAATGCAAAAGCTAAGAAATTCAGCCTTTTAATCAAACAATTGGCCGAAAGCGACAACGAAGAGGCTGGTCAATTAGATATACACAGCCTAATAGCTGAGCTTTCAACCGAGGAACTGGAAACGCTGTTTATCGATATGATCAAGCAGGAAGTCAGCGAGATTCTGCGCGTGGCTATCGACAAAATAGATCACAACGGTTCTATCTACGACATGGGAATGGATTCGTTGATGGGCGTTGAGCTGGTACTGGCACTTGAAACTCGATTTGGAGTACGGCTATCCGTTATGGCGCTGGCCGAAAACGCCACCATCGGAAAACTAGCAAATAAACTTATCGCCGTTTTAACGGATGAAGCCTCCCAGCCTGCAGAAACACAAGACAGCACCCTCACTCATATTAGCCATCTCGCTAATATCCATGCTTCTGATGGGTCACTTCAGGAAAATGAACTATTGGCGAATGACATTGATCATTCACAGCAGTCGCGGATGATTAAACGATGAAAAAGACTCCAGGACCGCACTTGCTGGGTGGGCTGAAACAACAGCTAATTCAGCAGGCCATGGATCGCAAGACAAGTACGCTACAGCCAGCTATCACTCCGGTAGACGCAAGCGCACAGAAGGCTATACCAGAGCACTTTTATCGATTTGAGCTGCATCCCGGTTACCAGCAATTGCGTATTCTTAATGATGCTGCGGCGCAAATGGGTATCAGCAATCCTTTTTTTAAATTACATGAAGGACTTGCTGGAGCACGTACGACAATTGCGGGCCGAGAATACATTAATTTTGCCAGTTACAACTATCTCGGGTTATCGGGTCATCCTGCTGTCAATAAAGCGGCCGTAGCCGCAATTGAACACTACGGAACATCCGTATCAGCAAGCAGACCTGTATCTGGCGACAGGCCTTTACACCGCGAGCTCGAAGCTGAAATAGCCAAAGCATATGATGCTGAAGATGCGATTGTTTTTGTAAGCGGCCACGCCACCAATGTCAGCACCATTGGTTATTTGTTTGGCACGCGTGACCTCATTATTCACGATGAACTTATTCATAACAGCGTTGTTCAAGGAATCCAACTGGCCGGATCGAAACGCCTGTCTTTTCCTCATAATAATTGGGAAGCGCTAGACGCTATTCTTTCTGCACAACGCGATCATTTTGAACGTGTGCTTATTGTGGTAGAAGGCATCTATAGCATGGATGGCGACTTTCCCGATTTACCAAAGTTTATTGACATTAAACATCGCCATCATTGTTTTTTAATGGTGGATGAAGCTCATTCATTTGGCGTACTGGGAGCAACCGGGTTAGGTATAAAAGAACACTTCAACATTGCATCAAAAGATGTAGATATCTGGATGGGAACGCTCAGTAAAGCCTTAGCAAGCTGCGGTGGTTACATAGCGGGGAACGTTGCACTCATTGAGCACTTAAAGTTTCTTGCGCCCGGGTTTCTCTACAGTGTTGGCATGTCTCCACCGCTGGCAGCCGCAGCATTATCCGCATTGCACATTGTACAAAGCGAACAACATCGCGTAGAAACGCTACGCACTCGCGGCCAAGCGTTTTTAATGCAAGCAAAAGATGCTGGCATTAATACGGGAACAAGTAGTGGTAATGCGATTATTCCTGCCATTATAGGCAGCTCATTAAAAGCCATTCAGATTTCTGAGAAGCTCATGGAATGCGGGGTTCATGTGCAACCTATTTTGTACCCAGCCGTTCCAGAAAAGTCTGCCCGTTTACGTTTTTTTATTAGCAGTGACCACAGTGATGCTGACATTTCATATTCCGTCACCACTCTTGCAAAAATTTTAAACGAAAATGCCTGATTCAGCCAAAGCGCTAATCCTACCTTTAAAAAAAAGACATATTTATTATGTTACCGGATTTGATCCCAGAGGGATTAGCTTTTACTTCTCCCTGTTAAAACGTGAAGCGTCACTCTCCAAAAAACGCAAACAATCACAATTTTATGTTGGCAAATTAAATACCGAAAATGAGCATAGCAGCACTTGCCCGCTTATTTTTGAAGCCCCCGAAAACTTCACATCAGAATACCATTTGCTGAGTATTTTAGATCTGATAGCACCCTACTTCAGGCAATCTATATCTCAATCAATATTGCAGGCCTTGGCTACATTTTGGGCAGTACTAAGTTCCGGAATGATTTTCAAATGCCTGAAACACAGTGCTAAATTCGGCCTATTCGTTTTATACCCGCTCATGATTTTATTGCTTGGCATAGCGCTCAGCTGGGGACTTGCCAAATTAGTGAACACTCAGCTAGCACCGCAAGAATATAATTGGGTTTGCATTCCGACTTTTCTGTTAATTTTCTATTTCTTTTTAGCGCTGCTAAAAAAAACGGATCAATTTCATTATATTTTTTATTTACTGGGTGACTTTTACTTTTCTCAAACCGCAGTGAGAAATAAAAACGAAGCACTCAACATGCGTATAGATATGTTCGCTAAGGACATTGAAAACACCTTAAGCATGACAGATGAGAATGAAGAAATTCTTATCGTGGGGCACAGCTCAGGAGGCTTACTGGCAATTCAGTTAATGGCGAAGCTATGTGAACGTGCTACACAAGAAGAATTGTCGCGCTTATCACTGTTAACCATGGGTAATCAGGCAAGCCTCGGTTTTTTAAATAATGCCGAGGTTTTCCATAACAATATTGATACGATTTTAAAAAATCCGGGCATCACTTGGCGAGATGTGTTCGCCCCCCAAGATGTAATAAGCTCAGGAAAGTTAGAAGTAAACAAATTTTTTAGTAAGCAACTCAGTAATAGCTACCAATGCATGTCTGCACGAGTTAGAGAATCCTTAACGCCTGAAAATTATAAGATAATTGTCCACAAATTTTTTAGAATACATATGCAATATCTGCGCTCTAGTGAAACCGGCCTGGGCTTCGATTATTTCCAATTACTCAACTCACCTGTGCGGCTAAAGCATTACCAACAAAAATAAACCAACTCGGAAAAAAGCCACCGCACCTGGTTTCGAACAAATCTTTACCCTCCGTTATCACTTCCCTACGCAGCCTCAAAGCTATTTATGCATGCGCCTCTTTATACTGGCGAAAGCCTATACTCAGCTAGGCAATAACAATAATCATCAGGAATCTAACGGGCATGAATCTACATCGATTTTTTGGCAGCACGACAAAAACATTTATAAAAGCATCCAAACCTTTCGCTATTTTTACTTTCGGGTTGGCACTCGCTGCACAATCTTACTCAGCACTTGCGGAGGTAGCACCCTTAACCGTTAGTGGTAATAAGGTATTAATTGGCGGGCAAGTTGGCAGTGTTGCGGGCAGTAGCTTATTTTGGAGCAATACAGGCTGGGGTGGCTCAAAATACTATACCGCCAACACTGTTGCATGGTTAAAAAACGATTGGAAAGCCAATTTAGTTCGGGCATCCATGGGTGTTGAAGAAGGCGGTGGCTATCTCAATAAAACCACTAAAGCTATTAGCGATGCCAGCAACAAAACCCGTGTCTATACCGTGGTAGATGCCGCTATTGCCAACGATATGTATGTGATTGTGGATTGGCATTCACACCACGCTGAAGATTATAAAGAACAAGCCATCACCTTCTTTCAAGAAGTAGCGACTAAATACAAAGACTCTAACAACGTGATTTATGAGATCTACAACGAACCGCTCAATACCACTAACTGGAGCACCGTGATCAAGCCTTATGCGGTGGACGTCATTGCTGCAATTCGTGCCATAGATCCGGATAACTTGATTATTGTAGGCACACAAACTTGGTCGCAAGATGTCGATAAAGCCGCTAACGATCCAATTACCGGTTACGACAATATTGCGTATACACTGCATTTTTATGCGGGCACACACAAACAATCACTTCGCGATAAAGCTCAAACGGCACTTAATAAGGGCATAGCACTCTTCGTAACCGAATGGGGCGCAGTAAATGCTGATGGCGGCGGCGCGGTAGCCACTAGCGAAACCAACGCATGGCTCAAATTCCTCAAAGACAACCATATTAGCCACGCAAACTGGGCGCTGAACGATAAGGCTGAAGGTGCATCTTCGCTAGTTGTAGGCGCAAGCGTAAACGGTGGATGGGTAAGCTCTCAACTCACAGCCTCTGGTGCATTGGTTAAAGACGCCGTCCTAAATTGGCCAGCAATACCCGCCGCTAACAGCTCTTCAAGCTCAAGTGCCGAGAGTTCTTCAAGTTCAGTTAGCTCATCAAGTTCAAGTGAGGCTATTTCTTCAAGCTCTAGCGCCATTAGTGCTTCAAGTTCAAGTGTCGTTAGCTCGTCAAGCTCAAGTACGGCTAGTTCGATTGCTTCAAGTGTATCTTCAAGCTCAGTAAGCAGTTCAGCTCCTTCGGTAGCCAGCAGCGCCTCTTCCAGTGCAACGCCCGTTGCCCCACCCAGTAAAGGAAAGTCAGGCGGCGGTAGCATTCAACTCGGCTTTTTATTGGTATTAGCAAGTGTAAGTTTGCTTGGGTTTGCGACAAGAAAATCGCAAGAGAATAGCCACTAGCCGTTATGATTGGTGATTGGATCATGACCGGATTCAATCGCCGCTTTACGAAATAGGTGGATTTTATACGCGTATAAAATCCACCTTATTATGAAGATACAAAAGCCTGATTATTATGATGTTCGTATCAGATATTGCTGAACATCCACTTCATCAATTTGCGCAGCTGAGAGATAACGCTGCGCATAATTCTTATAAGTACCACTCGTTAAAAACAATTCAAATACATCGCGATCAATATGATTGCCCAGCATCATTTTGTGCAAGATAGCAATGGACTCGCTCACTGATTTTGCTTTTTTGTAAGGGCGATCTGCCGCAGTCAGCGCTTCAAAAATATCGGCAACCGCAAGAATTCGTTCGGGAATAGACAGCTCTTCACCTTTCAATTTACGCGGATAACCAGTGCCTTTCATAGTTTCATGATGCGTGGATGCATATCGCGGCACACGCGCCAACTCTGCCGGAAACGGCAATCCTTCCAGCATACGAATAGTGCTAGTCATGTGCTCATTAATTTTAAACCGATCTTCTGTCGTGAGCGTGCCCCGTGCGATTGTTAAATTGTATATTTCTCCCAGATTGTATAAGTGTTCGGGAATATCCATATTGATATTGTAGAGAGCGTGGTATTCGAAGCTGCGAGTATGCGGAACGATATGCTCAGGCTTGTTAGCAAGCAAATATTCTTGGGTGGGTAATATAGATTCACTATTACTAACCCGCAATTCTTCTATGGGGGATATTCCCAAGCGATCATCAAAATGACGCTGCCAGGTCGTCTGTGCAATCGCGTGCAACCGTTCTTGATCCGCCGGATTAAAAAACTCACCACCCACATTGGATTTAGCAATAAACGCAAAATCATTTTGTAGTTTTTCACGTTGCCGCTCTAATTCAGTTTTAAACTCAGCAGCCATTTCAGGCTGAAACGCTATTGCTTTTAGGTAAGTAATTTCTGCATCGCGCCAGAGAACTTCAAAACGCATACGCACTTCGTGGATGCGATTATAAATTGTTTCCAACTTGCTGCCCTTATCAACAATATGCTCCGGAACAGTAATTTTTCCGCAGTCATGCAACCAAGCCGCAATTCTGAATTCGCGATATTCGTCTTCTGATGCAAAAGAAAAATCTTTGAACGGCGGCGTTGTTGATGCCACCGCGGCATCTGCCAACATTAATGCCAATTCTGGCACTCGCTCACAGTGGCCGCCGGTGTAGGGTGATTTTTGATCAATGGCTTCCGCAATTAATTTAATAAATGCTTCCATTAATTCACGCTGTTCTTGCTCGTACTTTTGAATGGCGCTAGCCATATCCACCATCGCATGCGATAACTCATCAATCTCTTTGATGACGCTCGGGTGATAGCGAACGTGATGATATTGCCGATCTTTCACATGAATACTTTTTTCAAATAACTGATTAATCGGCTTCACCACCGGGCTAGCAACCAACCAACACAAGGGTAAAAGCAGCAGCAGGCATGCGCCCGATATAAGAATAGAAATAGCAACACGATCCAAGCTTTCCTGCACAATGTTGTCTGCAGAAACCACCACTGCAAAATAGTCAGTAGCATCGCCAACCGCACCAAGGGGTGTTACATACGCAAAATATTTTTTACCTTTCAATGTCAATATTTTTAATTCATGGTTACTAGTGTTAGCGCTGGTGCTATTCAGCAATTCTTTGTAAGGAACAATTGCAAAATTAGACGGAATCTCGGGGCTAACAGGCGCCATCCATTTTTTTTGGATTTGTAGGCGCTGTTCAGGTGTTATTTTTTGAATCGCAAGGTTAATTAAACTGACCAGCTCTTGCAGCTCAGGCTGTGCTACCAAATGGAAATCAGTAGGAATTTTAGTCTCGGTAAACCTTAAGCCTTCGTGAAACTCAATATCATCAATAAAATATTGCGCGGCTGCATAGCGCAACATAATGGCTGAATCGAGCGTCGCGTAGGCATTGTTGTTGCGCACCGCTTCAAGCGCGGCGCGTGTAGAAGGCACTTCTATGATACGAATATCGGGGTGTGCAGTGCGCAGCGTATTAATTAAACTCCAGCCAACCGGCAAGGCTATTGTTTTGCCACGTAACTGCTCAAGAGTTTCTATTTTTTCTGCGCCCGCTTTTATCGCGAGCGCATAAGGTAAATTAATAATGGGATCAGTGATTTTTCCAATACTGGCAATAGATGCGTTGCTGGTAATCGGTTGGGCAATGTGGATATCCGCCGTTTTGAATTTCTCCATCAACTCAAACCAGCTGTAACCATTAATGAACTCAATATCCAGATCCAGCATCTTGGCAATTAGCCGGATAATATCGACCGAATAACCTTTGGGCTGACCTGCGATTGCAAAATCAATCGGCGGCCAATCCATCTCGTTGGATATTTTTATTGTTCCTAGGTTATTCAGATAATTGCGTTGAGCGTGGCTTAATGTTAATGGCTTCACTGCTGGCAGTGGTTCTTCACGTGTTTGAATGTTCGATGCTAAAATTTCGCCCGATTTTCGGTAAACAAATATTTCACCCTCAGCACTGAGAGGTTGCTGCTGTAAATGTTCTGAAAAAGATTGCAGAGTAATATCAATGCCTAAAACTGCATCTGTAGCTGGCAAACGAATTGAATAGGTTTGCCCGGCAATTTGTAAGTACTGAAATAAATACGGCAGGGATTTCTCTACTGCATTTTCATGTGCATCTTTAAACCAGGGGCGAGAGCGCGGATCATAATTACTGGCTTCATAACGCGTTGCGCGTAATGTGAAATTATTATCAAAAAAATCCAACTGCCGTGTGCGCTTTCCATCAACCTCGCTAACCCTGTTCACCACCCACCGATCTTCCGGATTGGCGTTAAGGCTTTGGCGCACGCCTTGGCTATTATCCAGATTGATCACTTCATAAAAGTTACCATTGGGTAAACCCAGATAAATACTGTAAAACATATTGTTGTTGCGAATAACTTGTGCGAACAAATCCCGCACTTGAAGTGATTCATTTTCAGCATTAAGCAGGAGCGGATATTTTGCCACCATGCCTGTTACCTGAATTGCGCGCTTTTCAATCGCGTCAATAAATGCCCCCGTGTTTTGCGCCGTCATTTGATAATTAACGAGCGCGTTATCTATCGCCATGCTGCGGCTGAAATAATACTGCAACCCGATGGCCAAACCGGAGGTAACGCAGGCAGTCATCATGACCAGCCCAACCACCATTAGGCGGGCAGAGAGGCGAAAGCGTACTGGCTTGGGTGATTGCTGAGTTTGCGATGGGGAGGAGGGGTTGACCGGCACAAGAAAGCTCCTTTGGTAACAGCAACGGGACAGCGACAAAAATAGCTAATGAATGACCACAGAAGGTATTCACAAGGTTTACCAGCGCCACGCAATCCCTACTCACTCTAGCACCTATAAATGAGGGCGCATCTGTGACTAGAGAGATTTTGTTATTTCCACAGTCCACTCGCGAATATGCACAACAACTTTACTATCGTCTATTAACAATAAGGGAAATACAAAATTAAATTACGCGTATTCCTTAACAAAAAAATCCGGCACAAGGCCGGATTTTTCTGCGAACGCTGTTTGTAAAATATCCTAGCGTTTATTCCTTGCTGACATGTTCTGCACTTTCTACGTCAGGCTTTTTAGGGAACCAGCGCTGTGCTAATTGGAATACCACAACGAAGAACACCGGCACGAAGAAAATTGCTAACACAGTGGCCGATAACATTCCGCCAAATACGCCGGTACCAATCGCGTTTTGGCTGCCGGAACCTGCGCCAGAGCTAATTACCAGCGGCGTTACACCCAACATAAATGCCAGCGACGTCATAATAATGGGGCGCAAACGCATGCGTACTGCATCCATAGTGGCATCAAATAAACTCATGCCTTGTTCATGTAAAGTTTTGGCAAACTCGACAATGAGGATCGCGTTCTTTGAGGCCAAGCCTATAGTCGTTAAGAGCCCTACCTGAAAATAAACATCGTTAGATAAGCCGCGCCCTAATGCAAACATGACTGCACCCAAAATACCTAGGGGAACTACCAGCATGACCGCAAAAGGTACCGACCAGCTCTCATAAAGCGCAGCAAGACACAAGAACACGATGAGAATGGACAGCGCATAGAGTAGCGGTGCCTGATTGCCAGACTCACGCTCTTGCTTGGACATACCGCTCCATTGGTAACCAATGCCCGGTGGTAGCTGTTGCACGATTTGCTCCACAGCCAGCATCGCATCGCCGGAGCTTACGCCGGCTGCGCTTTGACCGGTTAGGTTCAAAGAGGGAACACCGTTATAGCGTTCAAGGCGTGGCGAGCCAAAAATCCAACGCCCGGAGGTGAATGCCGAGAAGGGAACCATATCGCCACTACGATTGCGTACATACCAGTCGCCCACATCTTCAGGCAGCATCCGGAACTCTGCATCACCTTGCACGTAAACCTTTTTCACCCGTCCTTTATCGATAAAATCGTTGACGTAACTTGAGGCCCAGGCGGTATTGAAAATGCTATTGACATCATCCAGTGAAACACCCAATGCCGCTACCTTTTGGTGATCTATGTCGAGCTTAAATTGCGGGTTGTCTTCCTGCCCATTTGGGCGCACTCCTACCAACCGCTGATCCTGCATTGCCAGGCCCATGAATTGATTGCGGGCGTTCATTAATGCTTCATGCCCAAGGCCACCTAGATCCTGCAACTGCAGATTAAAGCCTGATGAATTTCCCAACTGTGTAATGGCAGGCGGAACCATGGGAAATACCATAGCGTCTTTAATTTTGGAAAGGGCCTCCATAGCCCGCTTGGACACGCTTTGCACATGAAGCTCATCAGAGTCGCGCTCGCTCCAATCTTTCAAACCCAAAAACACAAGGCCGTTATTTTGCCCGCGACCACTAAAACTAAACCCAATTATCGAAAACACCGAGCGCACTGTGTCTTTCTCGTTGTTGAGATAATGCTGCTCGATTTGATCCATAACGCCCATGGAACGTTCCTTAGTCGCGCCCACGGGTAAGACCATTTGCGTATACATAATGCCTTGGTCTTCATCGGGCAAAAACGATGTAGGCATACGCACGAAGAGCAGCCCCAGCACCACAACAATACCAGCGTAAATCAACATGTAGCGGCCAGTTTTGCCTAGCATGCTGCGCACGCCGGATTGGTAGCGACTACTCGCATTATCGAACTTACGATTGAACCAGCCGAAGAAACCTTTTTTCTCATAATGGTTGTGGCTTACTGGCTTTAATAAGGTGGCGCAAAGCGCGGGCGTTAGGGTTAGCGCAACAACTACCGACAGCAACATCGCCGATACAATGGTTATGGAGAATTGACGATAGATAACGCCCGTTGATCCACCAAAAAATGCCATGGGGATAAATACTGCCGATAAGACCAGCGCAATGCCGATAAGCGCACCGGTAATTTGCCCCATGGATTTGCGTGTCGCCTCGCGTGGCGACAGACCCTCCTCGGCCATAACCCGCTCAACGTTTTCTACCACCACGATTGCATCGTCCACCAGCAACCCGATTGCCAGCACCATCGCAAACATAGTCAGGGTGTTAATAGAAAAACCAAACGCCGATAAAACCGCAAAAGTACCTAGCAATACCACCGGCACAGCAATCGTGGGGATAAGCGTAGCGCGGAAGTTCTGCAGGAATAAATACATCACTAAAAACACCAGCACAATCGCTTCAATAAGCGTGTGTACTACGGCCTTGATAGACAATTTCACGAAGGGTGTGGTGTCGTAGGGGTAAACCAACTCCAACCCATTGGGAAAGAAACGTGATAATTCGGTCATGCGTGCACGCACCGCGTTGGCGGTATCCAAGGCATTGGCACCAGACGCAAGTGAGATCGCCATACCCGCTGCAGGGCGACCGTTATATTCAGTCTCGAACGAATAGTTTTGACCGCCTAACTCTACGCGAGCCACATCACCCAAGCGAATTAACGATGCATCCGGATTCACGCGCAGCAGGATATTTTTAAATTCCTCCGGTGTGGACATGCGGGTTTGCACCACAATGTTCGCATTGATTTGCTGGCCGGGAACCGACGGCGCACCACCCAATTCACCCGCTGCAATCTGCGCATTCTGAGCGCGAATGGCTGACACTACATCGATTGTTGTCAGCTTGTAAGAGGCCAACTTGTTCGCATCCAGCCATACGCGCATTGCATATTGGGAACCGAATAATTGAATCTGGCCAACACCGCTAATGCGGCTTAACGGATCTTGCACGTTGGCAGCAACATAGTCGGCAATGTCGTACTTATCCATGCGCCCATCGGCAGAAACAAAACCCAAAACCATCAAGAAACCAGCGGAGGATTTGGTCACGCGAATACCTTGTTGTTGCACTTCCTGCGGCAACAAAGGCATGACAGTTTGCAGCTTATTTTGTACCTGCACCTGCGCAATATCCGGGTCTGTACCCGCGAGGAACGTGAGGCTTACCGAGCCAGCACCAGTGGACTCGCTACCAGAGGACATGTAATCCACATTATCGATACCGGTAAGACCCTGCTCAATAATCTGGATAACCGTATCTTGCACCGTTTGCGCAGATGCGCCAGGGTAGTTGGCACTGATGCTCACAGAAGGAGGTGCGATGTTGGGATACTGGGCAACCGGTAACGTAAATACCGAGAGCGCCCCTGCCATCATGATGATAATTGCAATAACCCAAGCAAATACCGGGCGATCAATAAAGAACTTCGCCATAGTGATTACTCCCCGGCTTTCTTAGCAATTTGTGCGGGAACCGTTTTTACAGACGCGCCGGGTTTTACTTTCTGCAAGCCTTCAACAATAACCTGCTCACCCACGGCTAAGCCTTCATCTACCAACCATTTATCGCCCACGGCACGGCTGGTTTTAATGGGGCGCACTTCTACTTTGCTGTCTTTAGTCACGACCAGAGCAGTTGCATTCCCAGAGCGGTCGCGGGTTATACCTTGCTGTGGCACAAGTATGGCATTGGCGTGCACGCCTTCTTGCAACTGGGTACGCACAAACATCCCGGGTAATAACAACTTATCGGGGTTAGGGAAAAGCGCACGCAATACTACCGTGCCGGTCGATTCACTCACGCCTACTTCGGTGAACTGTAAACGGCCTTCTTGCGCATAGCGCGAACCATCGTTCAACACCAAATTCACTTTGGCTTCGCCCGGAGCAGATACTTTGCCGCTCATAATTTGTCGGCGCAACTTCAGCAGCTCATCGGCAGATTGTGAAACATCCACATAGATAGGGTCGAGCTGTTGAATGGTGGTTAAAATTTCAGTTTGATTTGCATTCACCAAAGCACCTTCAGTAACGCTGGATTTACCAATCACACCGCTAATAGGCGCAAGCACTTTGGTGTACTTAAGATTGATACGTGCGGTTTCGACCGATGCTTTACCAATTTCCAGATTGGCCTGCGCTTGCGCAAAAGTCGCGGTTACATCATCAAAATCTTGCTGGCTAATGGTTTTTGCGGCGATAAGATTTTTGTAGCGCGTATTGCGTGCTTTGGCGGCCGCAAAAGTAGCCTCGGCACTCGCCAACTGAGCCTGCGCCGTTGCGTACGCCGCTTCATAGGTTGATGGGTCAATTTGATAAAGCTGGGTACCCGCTTTCACTTCCGCGCCTTCAGTAAATAGGCGCTTCTGAATAATACCGCTTACCTGCGGGCGCACTTCAGCTTTGCGATAGGCAGAGGTGCGACCCGGTAAATCTGATTCTACTGTCGTCGATGCTGTACTTACCTTAATTACCCCCACCTCTACGGGCGATGTCTCTGCAGCCGCAGGTGTTTTAGGCCCACAAGCGGGCAGCAATGCAATCACCAGAGTTCCTACAGCCAATAAACTTAAATATTTGATACGCGACATGGGTACACCTCTTTCAAAACATAATCCCTAGACAACAGAGAACTTTAAAATCCAGATATTTATACATACACCAACGAATGTATTTTCATTACAGCTGAGCAGTGTGTAATTTTCAACTGAAAACGCTAAAAAACCTAAGGAATTCATAATATTTGCACAAATTTACCTTTGTAAATTACAAAAGTCACACAAATATAAGGGTTGCTATTGACGAACAAGCATAACGATCATATAGAATACATACATCAGTGAATGTTTATGTCATCAACTCTCAGGAGACATTGTGGCCCGTAAAACCAAAGAAGATGCAATCGAAACCCGTAACCACTTACTGGATGCGGCAGAGAAAGTATTTTTTGAAAAAGGCTTTGGTCAAACCAGCCTCATGGATATTGCCGAAGCCGCCGGGCTCTCTCGCGGTGCCATCTATTGGCACTTCAAAAACAAAAGCGATTTGTTTGAGGCGATGGCGGATCGCATACGCCTGCCAATGGAAACCCTGAGCGAAGCCTGTGCTGACCCCCAAGAACTTAACCCACTCGGCAAGCTACGAGAATTTTGGATTCAATCACTCAAAGAAATTACCCGCAACCCGCGCAAGCGGCGGGTACTGAACATTCTATTCTTTAAATGTGAACTTAATAGTGAAGCCAAGCAACTGGAAATTCGTCGCCAAGCGGGTTACATCGAGTATATCCAGCATATTGAACTATGTTTGCAAAATGCCATAGATAAAGGCCAGTTGCCGGCAAACTTAAACGTTCATCAAGCTACCATTGCCAATCACGCCTTAATGGGCGGCTTAATTAGCAACTGGCTGTTTTTACCCGGTAGCTTTGACTTAGATAATTGCGCAGAAATGATGGTGGATAGTTTTTTGTTTATGCTCAAAAACAGTGTTGATTTATTGGATAAGGGATAGCTGTTTCACTGCACAACTATGCAGCATTGTATCGCCTTTAGATATATGGGAATTAGTGGCAAACTCTGACTGGTTTTCGTGGGTGTTTGTTTTTCAATAGGTGCTTTGGAACAATTTTCTGCAAATAAAATAAATAAAAACTCCCAATGAACTTAACCTTGGGTATAACGAATGACACGAAAATCTCAAATCGGTTCTCAGCGCCTCCCACTCATTGTCGGCACAATATTCATAGTGGTTGGCGGTCTTATTGCTTACGGGGGCGTAGCGCTCTGCCTACAGACAAAAAATCTGTTAGATAACGGAGAACGTACCGAAGGGAAGGTTTTATATATCGAAAGATCATCTAGCTCTTATTATCCGGTTTTCGCGTTTCAAGATAAGCAAGGGCGAAAATTTGAAGCTCGCTCACCGAATAGTTCAAAAAGCCACCCTCCAGACGACATAGTCGCTATTGTTTACGACCCGCAAGAACCACTTTCGGCTCGCATCTTGGATATCGTTTCATACTGGCCAGGTTTATTTCTAACGCTATTCGGTGGCCTGTTTTTCTCGATAGGTTGCGTTGTAGCTTTTTTTCGTAACCGATTTGATAAAAATGGTGAGTGGGTATTTGGCAGCAAAAACAAAGCCACCTAACCATTTCATTAAGAGCGCTGTAACTTGTTACTGACAATAAAAAATCCGGCTTCTCGCCGGATTTTTTATACATCTTACCTTTTAAATTAATTCGACCTTAAAGAACACTCCAGCGCTGATAACTTAATATTCTTACCACCACATTGTCATGATTTTTAGCAGCGATGTGGCCAGTGGCATCATCGTGAGGTCACCTGAAACGAACCCGCAAGCTGATGCATTTTTGCAGCCGTATTTTTCAACCGATCTGAACTGATTTGCAGTGCGCGCACTACCTTGTTCATGGTTTTGCTTGCACTCGCTACATCGCGCACGTGGTGGCCGTGTTGTTGGCTGTTGGAGGCTATGTGGTGAATAATATCGAACATACGCTCAACGATAAGATGCAACTGTGTGTTATCGGTAGAAGCTTCTTCCGCTAAACGCAAACCGCGATCTACATCGGCAACACTACTCTCCATAAACGCAGCCGCTTGTTGCGCCTCGGCACGAATAACTTCAATTTTTTGGCCAATTTCACTCGCTACAGACGATGTTCGCGCTGCAAGGCTGCGCACTTCATCTGCAACTACTGAAAAACCGCGCCCATGCTCGCCCGCACGCGCTGCTTCAATGGCTGCATTTAACGCGAGCAAATTGGTTTGACTGGTGATATTGCTGATTAAAGACACCATATTGCCAATTTCACTGGTGCGATTATTTAACGCATGAATAGTTTTTGCAGAAGCCTCAACTACATCGCGAATAGTTTGTGTGCCGGTGCGAACCGATTCAAATTGTTCGCGTGCATCTTGCACCACATTTTCCATGACTTTTTTCATTTCACTGGCGGTGCCCGACGCATTGCTAATTTCTTGCAATTGGCTGTGAACCAAGCCCAACATTTTATCCATAGAATCAGCCACGTGATCCGATGAGTTTTGCGCTTCAGAATTTCGCGTTAATAAATTATCGCTATTTTTCATCACTTCATCGGCAGCGCCAATGACTTCGCCCACTATGTGATCAAGGTTATCGATAAAACTATTTGTCCAACGACCAAGATCGCCTGTTTCATCGCAGGCTAATTTTGTAGTATCTAAACGCTGCCGCAAATTACCGCCGCCTTCAGCAATGGCATGAATCACTTCCGTCATTTTGCCTAAGCGTCGCGCTAACCGACGCGCAGCGCGTTGGCGAAAAACCAAACCACCCGCAATGAGCAAACATAAGGTAATCAGGTTAATAATAGTGCTGGGTAATGTCGTCCACTCCTGCATAGTAGCATTGGCAATAAAACCTGTTGCGACAGTTGCGGCATACATTTTCATATGCGTGTACGTAATGGAGCGGTACCGATAAACCTCCTCCAGATCTGCTTCACACATCATGCCCCATGTATCGGGAGAACCTTGTAATGTAAAGGTAACGCCTTTACCGACCACAGGAATATGGCGATAGTCAGAATAGCCGGGATAGGTCACAAATAAATTGCTGCCGTGACGAATAGTTTCGCGCACGCCGGGATGCAACTCTCTTGTGGCAGGGTCCGTAAATTTAATTTCGAATTCAGTATGGCGATTAATTCTCACCATTCCCCAATCGGTATTTACGCCAGACTTTAAGTTTTCACCATGAGAGAAAGTGCTATCTTCAAAGCGTGAACGCGACAACGCCGTACCTTGGGCAATCGACGAATCGAATACCGAATTCACCATAAACAAATAATTATCGCCAGACTCATTAAAAATATGACCTGCTTCGCGCTGAATTAAATCACCCAACACATCATTGGGAATACGCGAACACAAACAACCTTGAGTGCCATCAACAAATGTTATTGGCAAATAAAACATGAGCGTTACTTCATCATGAAATGCCGAGCTGCGTTTACCAATTGCCTGCGTCTGCGGGTCAATGTAGGGGCCGTGCAAAAACGGTTCTTTCAAGCCAGCGTTAACCGCTTTTGAATGTAAATCACTAACGCCTTTGCGATTTACGTAGGTAGATGCTAAAACTATTCCCTTGGCATCAATAATAAATAATTCAGTGCAATCCACCATGATGCGCCAATTTTTTTGCAGGACATTATCGAAAGAATCATCAGAAAAATGTAATTGTCCACGTGCAGATTCTAATTGTGTCCACTGCCGTTTTATCCATTGTTGAAGGAGTTTTATGCGAGTATTGGCAATACTTTCAAAGGCCTGTTCCATAACGGGGTAGCGCTTGCGGTTTAACCAACAAGCCCAACCCATTTTCAACTTACCCGCTTTGCCAAACCATGTTAACCAGCTGTGTTCAGCCAGAGATAACTGCATTTGTTCACTACGCAAACTCATAATTTCACCCACCTGTTTAATTAAGGGTAAGTAAAACTATGCAGTATGTGCGCCAAAAGCTGGCGTCTAAATAATCATAAGGCTTGTGTAGAATAGACGCACAGAAGTAACGCAAAACATCGGATTTCTTGGTGCACTTACAGTTATTACGCACCAAATAGAGCCAAAGAGAAATGATGGAAGAAATTAAATTCCAAAAAAAACCGGAGGTTTTTATCACTCCGGTTTTTAGTAAGCGAGGAAATACTTACTTATCGATTGCGCTGGCGCACCGCTTCAAACAACACCACACCAGTTGCGACAGACACATTCAAACTACTCACCGTGCCTGCCATGGGGATGTTAATTAAATGATCGCAAGTTTCTTGGGTTAAACGACGCAAGCCATCGCCCTCTGCGCCCAATAGAATGCCGATATTGCCGGTTAGATTCGCTTGATAAACTGAAGCATCGGCCTCGCCCGCCGCCCCAAATAACCATACGCCTTTTTCTTGCAGTTTTTTCAAGGTACGCGCGAGATTAGTTACCGGGACTAGCGGCAAAACTTCTGCGGCACCGCAGGCAACTTTGCGCGCGACTGGCGTTAGGCCGACAGATTTATCCTTAGGCACAATGACCACATGCACACCCGCCGCTTCTGCAGTGCGCATACAGGCACCCAAGTTATGAGGATCTGTGACGCCATCCAAAATCAATACAAACGCAGGCTCACTCAAGTTTTCGAGTAAATCGAATAGGAATTTCTCATCGTGAATTTCGCCTGGCGTACAAACGGCGACAACGCCTTGGTGATTTTCATCGCCCACCATTTCATCCAGCTTTTTGCGATCAACGATTTTGCAGCTGATTTCATTACTTTGTGAAAGATTTAAAATTTTGGTGAGACGCTGATCATTGCGGCCCTGTACCATAAACACTTCTAGCACACGTTGCGGCGCACTTTTTAATAGGGCTTGCACTGAGTGCAAGCCAAAAATATTTTCGTTTTTCAATTTGGTTTCCGATTTTACTATGCGGTAAATTGCGCTTACTCCCAAGCTCTGGCTTGGAAGTAAGAAGAACTCAATTAAAACAAATCATCCTGAGTTGTGATTCCATCACCTGGGCGCAACCAAGCATTAATCCTTGCTTTTAGATTTACCCAGCGCTTTTTTAACAGCAGCTTTCGCCTTACCAAGGAATGACGAATCCTCTGGTGGCGCAGGTTGCTGAACTGCTGGTGACGCCTTCGTGCGCGAAGTTTTTTGACTTTTATCGCCATTAGTAGCCTCGCTGGATTTTTTAGATTTTTCTGAAACGACTTTAGATACAGCAGGCTTTTTCTCTGTCACTGCTTTTTCTACCGCAGCTTTACCTGATGCTTTCTTGCCAGGTGCAACCAAGGCTTCTGCAGACTTTTTAGCCGCTGCAATTTTTTCTGCCTTAGTTGCGGCTGGCGAATTTGTAGCAGGCTTTTTATCGGTTGGTAACTTGCCAGAAGGCAATTTAGCGGCTGGCGCTTTACCCGCAATTTTTTTAGCAGGCGTGGATTTATTGGCTGGAGCAGATTTTTTCTCTCCCGCTTTCACACTTTCTGCAGTACGCGCTTTTTTCTTCTCTGCCTTTTTCGCCACTACAGATTTTTTCGGGCGGCGAACAGCAGCATCAGACTCCAATTCAAAATCGATTTTGCGATTTTCTAAATCAACACGCACTACACGCACAGTTAATTCATCGCCCAAGCCAAATACTTTGCGTGTACGTTCACCCACTAACCGGTGTTGAGCCGCTTCAAAGCGATAATAATCGTGGGGCAATGCCGTAATGTGAACCAGTCCATCCACATACAAATCTTTTAACTCAACGAACAAACCGAAGCCTGTTACTGCGCTTACGTGACCTGCGAAGACTGCACCCACTTGATCGCGTAAATATTCACACTTCAACCAACTGACTACATCGCGCGTGGCTTCATCCGCACGGCGTTCAGTGAGCGAACATTGCTCACCAAATACGACCATGTCATTAGCGTTGTAAGGATAAATTTGGCGAGTTGGAATAGGCGTTGCACCTTCGGCGCGGCGTACGTGAGTGGTGGAAACTTCGCTGCGCACAATTGAACGGATAGCACGATGCACCAACAAATCCGGGTAGCGACGAATCGGCGATGTGAAATGCGTGTAAGCATCGTAACCCAAACCAAAGTGACCGCGATTTTCTACTTGATACATTGCTTGGCGTAAGCTGCGTAACATAACCGTTTGAATCATGTTGCTATCACTTCGGCCTTGAATCTGTTGCATTAATTGTTGGTAGTCGCCAGAGGTTGGTTCAGCACCACCCGCCAAACCTAAACCTAATTCTGACAAAAACTCACGCAAATTAGTCAGCTTTTGTTCGGTTGGGCCTTCGTGCACACGATATAAACCAACTAAATTATGTTTCTCTAAAAACTTCGCAGAACATACGTTGGCACACAACATACATTCTTCAATTAATTTATGGGCATCGTTTCTCTTTACCGGAACAATGCGTTCAATTTTACGATCTTCATTAAATTGAATACGGGTTTCAACCGTTTCAAAATCAATAGCACCGCGCTCATCGCGCGCCACTCGTAAGCACTTATATAAATCATGCAGCAATTCCAATTGGGGAATTACATGCTTGTATTCTTCACGCAAAGCTTTAGATTCATCGCCAGAATCTGTGAGAATTTTTCCCACTTTGGTATAAGTCAAACGCGCATGGGAATGCATGACGCCTTCATAAAATTCATAGCCAGTGATTTTTCCTGCATCGGTGATGGTCATTTCACACACCATGCACAAACGATCCACATGGGGATTCAGTGAGCACAAACCGTTCGATAATGCTTCCGGCAACATAGGCACAACATAATCGGGGAAATATACCGAGTTACCACGGCTACGCGCTTCCATATCCAACGCATTGTTTACTTTCACATAGTGCGATACGTCAGCAATCGCCACGTACAAACGCCAGCCACCGCGACGACGCTCGCACAACACTGCATCATCAAAATCGCGCGCATCTTCACCATCAATAGTGACAAACGGAAGATGGCGAACATCAATACGATTTAATTTATCAGCTTCAGCCACTTCTGCCGGTAAAACAGCAGCTTCTGCGTTAACATCTTGCGGCCACACATGGGGAATACCGTGTGCCTGAATCGCTAATTCAATTTCCATTCCCGGTGCCATATGATCGCCGAGCACTTGAAACACACGGCCCATTGGCAAACGGTTTTTATCTGGCTGCTGAGTAATTTCTGCAACCACAATTTGGCCATGGGTAGCGCCACCGTAAGCGCCAAAGGGAATCATAATATCTTGCGTAATGCGCGCATTTTCCGGGCGCACAAATTGCACGCCATCTTCATTAAAAAACCGCCCTGCTAATTGCGTTGTATTGCGCGAAAGCACTTCAACAATCGCACCCTCCTCTTTGCCGCGATATTGCTCGCCAGACATGCGCACTAGAACTTCGTCACCATCGAACACGCGTCGCATTTGACGGTTGTGAAGATAAATATCTTCGCCACCATTGGCGGGAATGACAAACCCGTAACCATCTTTATGGCCTTGCACGCGGCCACGAATGACATCGATTTTATCGAGGCGCAAATACGCATCTTTGCGGTTACTGATTAATTGGCCATCGCGCGCCATGGCGATTAACCTGCGGCGCAATGCCTCAATCTGATCTTCATCGGTGAGATTTAAGATATCGCACATTTGCGGATGGGTGATGGGCTCAGCGGCGCTATCGAGCAAGTCTAAAATGTACTCGCGGCTGGGGATGGGATTTTCGTATTTTTCAGCTTCGCGCGCGGCGAAAGCATCCTTATGCGGGGTTTTACGTTTGGTCAAAGGAAATGTCCTGTTGTGGCCTATTAATAGGGCTAGGGCAGCTAAATTACTGCCCAGCCTCTTGGTCGATCAATTATAGGTCAGTCACTATGACAAACCCACAAATATAATTAGTTTGCGCGTTGACAAGCCCTAGGCCGCTATTTATAGTTCGCGGCCTTGGCCTATGGCCGAGCTGCCCAGGTGGTGAAATTGGTAGACACGCCAGCTTCAGGTGTTGGTGGCGCAAGCTGTGCCGGTTCGAGTCCGGCCCTGGGCACCAAATTCAAATGATGTATATACATCGACCTAAATGAACCGCTCTTAACGTAAGTAAAGGGCGGTTTTTTTATGCACTAATTTTTATTGCTCAATCTGAAGGTCACAAGCGTTTAAAAATTGTTGTGCATCGTTTAAACAAAAAGCCCACATGCTTTCACATGGAGGGCTTTTTATTTACAGGCTTGTAAAGAGTGCTTATTTAAAACTCTTTACGGGCATTCTCTACTTTCTTAGCCTTTTTCACTTCTTGTTTTTCTTTAGCCGTTTTAGCGGCAGGCTTTTTACTTTCTTTTTTACTGTCTTGGCCTTTGCTCATAGCATTTCTCCGGAGTAAGAAATTGAATAACGCACCACAAGACTACAAGTTAATGGCCTGAAAAGATAGAAACAATTCTTTAAGTATAATTACTGCTATCTTAGGGCAATTATCTTAGAGCAATCAAAACTTATCGCTTGCGGGGGATGAGTAGTAACACACCGCCTAACACAAGGAATCCTATGCCAACAGATAAGGGGATATTGACGGTTTCTTTCTCATCTACACTTAGCTCTACTGGGCCAATACTGGCCTTGTGAGTTTCTTTAGTGTAGCTAAAACCGCCATAAGCGAGACCCAACAACCCAACCACTAAAAACAAAATTCCAAAAATACGTTGTACGCCCATGATAGTTCCCTACTTAAAAGTTTGATGAAGACAAAAGTTAAACTAGCTTAGTCATTTAATTAATCTACAATTTTCTGCCATTGATTAATCGAATCAGCAGCATAATAACCGCTACCACTAACAAAATATGAATAAAGCCACCAATGGCAACCGAAGTAACAAGGCCTAAGGCCCAAAGGATAATTAAAATAATAGCAATTGTTTGTAACATGATGTTGCTCCTGTTTTTATAGATACAAGTTTTTATAGATACGAGTTCAGGATAAGTTAGAATAATCAATCACTCCGTTCGGCAACACACAAATATAAAATATTTTAACCATTCGCAATATTGAGCACTAACCTAGTCTTCGTACGCTAATTTATCCATTAAAAAACTGATGGCGCAATAAAAACCACCAATCACCAAGAAAACACCTACTGCATTAAGCGCTGATGCATGCAAGTAAACGTCTATAGTGGCGACAACAAAAAACAAAACAGCAATGAATTTAAGCATGTGCTCCCCCAATCCAAGGCCTAAATCAAACAAAAAATAAATTCAGGTTTAATAGTTTCCAATTTTTAGAAGGCAAAAAACCTACATTTCGAAGACTGGTAAATAGCCATGAAACATAGGTTTTTTTCTAGCAACTCAGCAAACTATTTGGTTCGCATATCATTCTTAACAGATTTTACACCAGGAACGCTACGCGCAACTTTAACTGCGGTTTGTTGATCAGCCACTGAGCTTACAAAACCACTCAATTGCACAACGCCTTTGAATGTTTCTACGTTAATTTCAGCAACTTTGAGAGAGTCTTCTTTCAAAATTTCAGCTTTAACGCGAGTAGTAATAACGGTATCGTCGATATACTCACCAGTACCTGACTTGTTAGGGCCAGACGCACAGGCCACTAAAAAAATTAAACTCAAAGAAACCAAAAAGAGGGGGATATTTTTTAAAAGTGCTTTCATAATAATGATCTCAATAGATGGATTAATAGGATATGGACAATCAGCTGCACGTTCCAATACAGCAATATCTTGCTGCGCAAGGTTGGAACTATGCTTAACTTCAATATTCATACAAGGCTCCTCTTGGCACAGCAGGCCATTAGATGTTTAAAAAGTGCTTAATGAAAAATTAATAAAGAAAAACTACCTACAACTAACTACATAGTTACCCGTTAAATTCGCCCTGTAAGTAACAACACAAGCAAGATAATAACGACTAAACCTAAACCACCACTTGGTCCATAGCCCCAAGAGCGACTATGTGGCCAACTGGGAATTGCACCAACTAACAACAGAATTAAAACGATTAGTAAAATTGTTCCTAAACTCATAGGTTTCTCCTTAAGTTAATGGCTTAGTTAGCCGTTGATACATTAGCGATAATTACTTCTACCCGGCGGTTCATTTGGCGCCCAGAACTAGATTCATTGCTGGCTACCGGGAAATTCTCACCCTTACCTGATGCACTCAATCGACTAGACGCAATGCCTTGATTCAACAAAAATTGTTGAACAGAATTCGCACGACGTTGAGATAAATTGAGGTTGTAATCATCACTGCCTACGCTATCGGTATGACCCTCAATAGTGACTGTGCGATCAGGGTATTTATTAAGGAATGCTGAAAGTTTATTAAGATTGCTTGCAGCACCACCTTTTAGTTCAGCCTTTCCTGTTTCAAACAATAAATCTCCAATGGTCACCACTAAGCCTCGATCAGTAGCTTTTGCATTTAATTCCGAAATTTGACGCTGTAAATCTTCAGCTTGTTGACGAGCCAAATCGGCTTCTTGCTTAGCACGTTCGGCATCAGTACGTGCGAGATCAGCTTCGCGAGTACGTGAATCTAATCGGGCGTTAGCGCGATCTTCAGTAAGATCTTTACGTTGATCCTCTAATAAACGTGTTTCAGCTTGAGCGGTAGCTATATCAATTTTTTGATTCGCAACCCAAACCAAGTGATTCGCCAACGTTTTATCCTTAGGAACAGTTTCCGCTGCTTGAACAGCTGCTTCGGCTTCTTTTAGGGAAACAGGCGCACGGCTGGCTAATTGTGGGTCAGCTTGCAAACGCATTAATTTATTACGTACATCCACTACATCAGAAGGAATTTTTGGCGAGCTGCTGCACGCTGTAAAAAGAAATGCACTAAAAGCAACTAGAGCAATTTTTTGAGTCGTTCTATTAAAATTTTTCATTATTGAACTCCTTGGTTACGTTGCATTTCTTGCTTTATAACAGAGGTACTTTTTAGCATCTCTTCATTTACAGCTTTTGCTTTTGCCGCATTAAGTTTGGCTGTTGCCAACTCTGCTTCTAATGCAGCTTGTTCCGCTAAGCGCTTTGCTGTTTTCATATCTTCTTTAGTCACTGCAGCGCGTGCAGCCGTTAATTTTTCACGTGCTGCGCTCAATTCTGGCGAAGCGTAGTCTGCAACTTGTGCTTGTTCGGCGTGGCCAATTGCAACTTCTGCAGCGGTGATTTGCTGGGTAGGTGGCGGAGTAGATGCGCAAGCCGCTAAAAACAAGCACGCAATTGCACCAGCCGTTAGGGAACAAACTGAAGGCACTTTACCTAGAGCTTCAGATGTTGAGCCGTTTGAATTCCGAATCATGATAATTTTCCTCGATTGTTGTTTATTGTTAGATGCTGCTAAAAAACCACTACGTTCATCCATGCTTTCCAAAAACATCTAACAGGGTTTACAGAACCCATTTTGCTTTTCTGAGGGAACATATTCAGTGCGATAGCGCACCTAGATGATTTCGCTATGAAGATGATCTATAAATTAATTTATAAAGTGGATTTTATAATTCGATTATTAAATGCAGT